>OGZW01001408.1_pt1 | contig 19518 bp, 20 predicted proteins | sample 1577001 | NCBI WGS metagenome assembly OGZW01 (sample SAMEA3541519, study PRJEB24748) | human gut metagenome | biome: human gut; feature: human-associated habitat; material: faeces | place: China | collected 2012 | reverse complement strand
ATTGGCTGTCCGACTGGAAATCAGGCAGGTGCTTCCGGATCCGGCGGAGAGTCGCTGGGGGATGATCCGTGTAACGGATGTTTCGGGGCGGCTGAGAATGCCTGCCGGAAGTGTGAAAAGAAAAAAGTGAGTGAAGCGGTTAATGGACGTTCTGCAGATGAGCTGAGGGAACGTCTTGATTTTATTAAAAAATTTATCTGAGGGAGGAAGTTTGGAATGAAGATTAAGGATCTGATTGAAAAGAGGGCCAAGGTGTGGGAGGCTGCGAAGAATTTTGTGGATACCCATGAGAATGAAAACGGCGTGCTGTCTGCGGAGGACAGTGCAATTCGAGCGATCGAAATTGCAGGGGCTATCTTTTTATATCTCAATGTAACGGTGTGGATAAGATCAGTATTTTCGGCAAAAGTGCCTGTACTTGGATCAGATTTACCTACTGCGTTAACAGGAATAAGATACCTTGTCGGATGTTGTGCCATCCTATTGGCACAACTGTGCCAACGGCGTGGCATAACTGTGCCAATATGGTGGCACAAGTGTGACAACGGTATGGCACAAGTGTTACTTCATTAGGTGAAGTCTCTTATCAGCTTCATTTATTTGACTACTTCTGCCAATTTAGCCTGAAGACCTTCTCCATGAAGACCACGGGCAATGATAGTACCGTCGCCATCAATCAGAACAGTGTGAGGAATGCTGTTCACTGCATAAAGCTGTGCGCCTTCACTCTGCCAGAACTTTAGGTCAGACATTTGCGGCCAGGTCATATTCAGTTTTTTAATAGACTCTTTCCATGCAGCAGCATCCTGATCAAGAGATACACCGACGATTTCGAAGTTTTTGCCTTTGTACTGAGCGTAAGCTTCTACCAGGTTAGGCATTTCACGACGGCAAGGACCACACCAGCTAGCCCAGAAGTCTACCAGTACCACTTTACCTTTACCTGCGTAATCAGACAGTTTCACAGTTTTTCCTTCCGGAGTCTGCATTTCGAAGTCAATGAACTTAGTACCTACGGCAGTCTTCTTTTGTTTTTCAGTCTGTTCCTTAACTTTTACGATTGTTTCGTCATTTTGGAAATTAGCCGGGATTTGTTCCAGCAAAGCTGCATTCTCTTCAGTAGAGTTATTGTAGAAAGTCTGTTTGAACAAGAATACACCTACCGGGTTGGTGATGTTTTTCTGTACACCTTCTTTGATTACTTTATCATATTCTTCTTCCAGCCGGGCACCTTCTTTTTGCTTGGCTTCTTTCTGCTCGTCACTCAAAGAAGAATCTCCCATCGCTTCGTAGATAGCGTTCATCTTTTGGCTGATATCATTGATTTGAGTTCTGATAGCTTGGTAAGCGTCATTGTTGGAAGTACCGGTTGCAGAATCATTGTCCTTTGTCAGTGCAATGTTTATTTTACCGTTTTCAAGGAAGAAATCAATCATCAGAGGTTCTCCGTTCACTTCGCAAGTGACATAACGGTTTACTGCAGAATCCTGTGTGCCTTCGAAGGTGAAAGTACCTTTAGAGATGACTGCGGTATCTAGTTTTGTAAGATTTCTGCCTGTTGCTTCCTGAAGGTAAACAGTGTCGCCGTCAGCAGCGCCTTCTACTGTACCTGTGATAACGTATCCGGCTTTGTTTCCGGTACAAGCTACCATACCCAACGCTGCCGTCGCAATAACTAAATAAGTTAACTTTTTCATGCTTTTGTAAAATTAGTGAATAAATATTTATGCAAAGATAGATTTTTTTTCTGTCTGGCATCGAAAAACACTGTTATATTAGATTAACACGTAGGTGGAAATCGTAGAAATGTGTACCTTTGCAGCCCAAACTTTTAGTATGAATATGCAAGAAGACAAATCCATCATTGAGGTTAGCCATGTATCGAAGTTTTTTGGCGACAAAACAGCTTTGGATGATGTAACTCTGAACGTGAAAAAGGGCGAGTTTGTTACGATTCTCGGACCTTCCGGCTGCGGAAAAACAACATTGTTGCGTCTCATTGCCGGTTTTCAGACAGCTTCGGAAGGCGAAATCCGAATATCGGGTAAGGAAATCACACAGACTCCACCCCATAAACGTCCGGTGAACACGGTATTTCAGAAATATGCCCTGTTCCCGCATTTGAATGTATACGACAATATTGCTTTCGGCCTGAAGCTGAAAAAGACGCCGAAACAGACAATCGGCAAGAAGGTGAAAGCCGCATTGAAGATGGTTGGTATGACGGATTACGAGTATCGGGATGTAGATTCTCTTTCCGGTGGCCAGCAACAGCGTGTAGCTATTGCCCGTGCCATTGTCAATGAGCCGGAAGTGTTGCTGCTCGACGAACCGTTGGCTGCGCTCGACCTCAAAATGCGCAAGGATATGCAGATGGAACTGAAAGAAATGCATAAATCTCTGGGCATTACATTTGTATACGTAACTCATGATCAGGAAGAAGCCTTGACATTGAGTGATACGATTGTCGTGATGAGCGAAGGAAAAATCCAGCAGATCGGTACGCCGATTGATATCTATAATGAGCCGATCAATTCATTTGTTGCGGATTTTATCGGAGAAAGTAATATTCTCAACGGAACGATGATTCATGATAAACTGGTACGCTTTTGTGGTACGGAGTTTGAATGCGTGGACGAAGGTTTCGGTGAAAATACTCCGGTGGACGTAGTCATTCGTCCGGAAGACCTTTATATTTTCCCGGTTTCGGAGATGGCGCAACTGACCGGTGTGGTACAGACTTCGATCTTCAAAGGGGTACACTATGAAATGACTGTGCTTTGTGGCGGATATGAGTTCCTTGTTCAGGATTATCATCATTTTGAAGTCGGTGCGGAAGTGGGGCTGCTGGTGAAGCCGTTTGATATTCATATTATGAAGAAAGAACGTGTATGCAATACATTTGAAGGAAAGTTGCAGGATGCTACTCATGTAGAGTTCCTGGGCTGTACGTTCGAATGTGCTTCTGTGGAAGGGCTGGAATCCGGTACGGATGTCAAGGTCGAAGTAGACTTTGATAAAGTGATCTTGCAGGATAACGAAGAAGACGGTACGCTGACGGGAGAAGTGAAGTTCATCCTTTATAAAGGTGATCATTACCATCTGACTGTATGGTCTGACTGGGACGAGAATGTGTTTGTGGATACGAACGATGTCTGGGATGACGGAGACCGTGTGGGTATTACTATCCCTCCGGATGCGATTCGTGTAATTAAAATAACCGATTAACAGGAAAGGAAGTGAATAAGAAGTTTATAGTATTTTTGTCATCACGTAAGAGCTGGACTCTTCCTTACATTATTTTCTCGGCGATCTTTGTGGTCATACCGTTGGTTCTAATTGTCGTGTATGCGTTTACCGATGATAACGGTCATCTGACACTCGCCAATTTTCAGAAATTCTTCGAACATCCCGAAGCGATCAATACCTTCGTCTATTCCATAGGTATTGCCATTATTACGACTCTTATCTGTATCCTGCTGGGATATCCCGCAGCCTGGATATTAAGCAACAGCAAGCTGAACCGTTCCAAAACAATGGTGGTGTTGTTTATCCTGCCCATGTGGGTGAATATTCTGGTACGTACCCTTGCCACTGTCGCTTTATTCGACTTTTTCAGCGTTCCGCTGGGGGAGGGAGCACTGATCTTCGGTATGGTTTACAACTTTATCCCCTTTATGATCTATCCCATCTATAACACATTGCAGAAGATGGACCATAGCTACATTGAGGCGGCGCAGGACTTGGGGGCTAATCCTGTACAGGTCTTTTTCAAGGCAGTTCTCCCGCTTTCCATGCCGGGAGTCATGAGCGGTATCATGATGGTGTTTATGCCGACCATTTCGACATTCGCCATTGCCGAACTGCTGACGATGAACAATATCAAACTCTTTGGTACTACCATTCAGGAGAATATCAATAACAGTATGTGGAACTATGGGGCAGCACTTTCGCTGATCATGCTGCTGTTGATAGCCGCGACTTCACTGTTCAGTACCGATGATAAGGATAATACGAACGAAGGAGGTGGGCTATGGTAAAGAAGATATTCGCTCAGACTTACCTGTGGGTATTACTGCTGTTGCTATATTCCCCTATTGTGATCATTGTGATTTACTCTTTTACCGAGGCGAAGGTATTAGGTAACTGGACCGGGTTTTCGACCAAACTTTATTCATCGCTATTTAATACAGGTGCCCATCATTCTCTGATGAATGCCCTGATCAATACCATTACCATTGCGCTGCTGGCTGCCACGGCATCTACCTTGTTGGGCAGCATCGCTGCCATCGGCATCTTCAACTTAAAAGCACGCTCGCGCAAGGCGATTGGTTTTGTGAATAGTATTCCTATTCTGAACGGTGATATCATAACCGGTATATCGCTTTTCCTTTTATTCGTATCTCTCGGAATCACGCAGGGATATACCACAGTGGTACTGGCGCACATCACTTTTTGTACTCCTTACGTCGTATTAAGCGTTCTGCCGCGCCTGAAACAAATGAATCCGAACATTTATGAAGCTGCCCTCGATTTGGGAGCTACACCTATGCAGGCTTTGCGGAAGGTAATCATTCCGGAGATTCGTCCGGGAATGATCAGTGGCTTTATGCTTGCACTGACGCTTTCAATCGATGATTTTGCCGTAACTGTATTTACCATCGGTAATCAAGGGCTGGAAACGCTTTCCACCTATATCTATGCTGATGCCCGCAAGGGAGGTCTGACTCCTGAACTTCGCCCGTTGTCCGCCATTATTTTTGTGGTGGTGCTGGCTTTATTGATAGTGATTAATTACCGTGCCGGAAAAACGAAGAAGAAAGAATCATGAAAATGTGCTGCTACGTAAATAAAATGAAAAGAATAGTTTCTGTTAACTTGTTTTTGCTGGTGCTGGCTGGTTTTCTGAGCGGTTGCTACAATTCCGGTGAGTCACGCGAGAGAGTCCTTAAGATCTATAACTGGGCAGATTATATAGGAGAAGGTGTACTCGAAGATTTCCAGGCGTACTATAAAGAACAGACAGGTGAAGATATCCACATCGTCTATCAGACATTCGACATCAACGAGATCATGTTGACGAAAATAGAAAAGGGACATGAGGATTTTGATGTGGTTTGTCCTTCGGAATATATCATTGAGAGAATGCTGAAAAAGCATCTGTTGTTGCCTATTGACACCACTTTCGCCCATTCCCCTAATTACATGAATAATGTGTCACCATTTATTCGCGAACAGATTAATAAACTGAGTCAGCCGGGTGAAGAAGCAAGCCGTTACGCTGTCTGCTATATGTGGGGGACCGCAGGTATTCTTTATAACCGGGCATACGTTCCCGATTCCGACGCTTTCTCCTGGGAATGTCTTTGGGATAAGAAATATGCAGGGAAGATTCTGATGAAAGACAGTTACCGTGACGCTTACGGAACAGCCGTTATCTATGCCCATGCCAAAGAGCTGGAAGAAGGGACGGTGACGGTGGAAGACCTGATGAATGATTACTCACCACGTGCTATGGAGGTAGCTGAAAAGTATCTGAAAGCTATGAAACCGAATATTGCCGGTTGGGAAGCGGACTTCGGTAAGGAGATGATGACGAAGAATAAAGCATGGCTGAATATGACCTGGAGTGGTGATGCGATATGGGCGATTGAAGAGGCGAATGCGGTAGGAGTGGACCTTGACTACGTGGTTCCGAAAGAAGGAAGTAATATCTGGTATGATGGCTGGGTGATTCCTAAATATGCGAAGAATCCGGTGGCTGCCAGCTACTTTATCAACTTTATGTGCCGTCCGGACATTGCGTTGCGTAATATGGATTTCTGTGGATATGTGAGTTCTATCGCTACACCGGAGATTCTGGAAGAGAAAGTGGATACGACTCTGGATTATTATGCGGATTTAAGTTATTTCTTCGGTCCGGATGCCGACAGCATACAGATTGACAAGATTCAATATCCCGACTGTAAGGTGGTGGAACGCTGCGCTATGATTCGTGACTTCGGAGATAAAACCAAAGAGGTACTGGATATCTGGTCACGCATCAAAGGTGACAACTTGGGGGTAGGCATTACTATTCTGATTTTTGTTGTCGTAGCCTTGATGAGCGGATGGATGATTTATAAGAGATGGCAACGCTACAGCCGTCGGAAACAACAAAATCGCAGAAGCAGAAGAAAGAGAAAAAAGAATGTGAAGCGGTAAGTTAAAAACACTCGGTAATAAGCGGTGGATGATAAACGAATGATACGGTTAAAACCGGGCATCGTTTGTCATCCACCGTTTTTTATCCTACTCTTTTCATAGAACGGATGATGCCTTTCGTCTATAAAAAAAAGAGTGCGTCTTCTTTCGCAGACACACTCTCTTTTACATTTTATTCTGTAAATAATTAAACAGTCACCTTATTTCTTAGTCATATCAAAAGAAAAGGTCGTTGCCGGAAATTTATCAAACCGTTCTTCATTTACTGTAACTTCTGTTGCCTGAATAGCAAACTTCAGTTTCTGACCTTCATAAGCATAACTGCCTTTCTCGTCAGCTTTGATTGTCACTTTTACGGTGAGTTTAGGAGTTTCTTCTTCCCCTTCAGTTTTTCTTATGGGTTGTGGTTCCATTGCGATTTCCAATACCAAGGGTTCAGGTGACATTTGAAGTAAGATGTTGTCTTTATTATCATTGAAAGCTGCCTGATAAGGGATTTTGTATTCTACATCTCCTACCGCTTTGATGATGGCTTCGGCTGCGTCCGGATCTTCGATAATGCTTTTGATCAGATCCTCTACCGGGAATTTGCTGATTAATATATGATTATCTTTTAATTCGGCATTTACGGTGACTCCGTCTTCAGCTTCATTCTCTGCATTTTCCAAAGGAGCGATAGAGGTTGTCTGCATTTTGCCGGAATAGGTGCCTTCTACATCTTTGAGAGAATATACCGGAATATTTTCATCATCATCACTACTACAAGAGGTAAAGATACTGGTCATCCCCAATGCCATTACCAATAAAACAAAACGACTTAAGCAACATACTTTTTTCATTTTAGTTAAAGTTTTCATACTTGTTAAACAAATTAGGTTATTAATTCTCAAAATTAAGGTGTACGTACATAGAGTAAATACCGGAAATGACGAAATACTGCATCATGGAAATAAAAAAGTACTCCAGTCACTTTCTCCGTGAAGACCGTGCTGGAGTACATTCGGACATGCTTTTAGTTGTCCGTTCTATTCCGACTATTTTTTCTTGATCGATTCTTTAGGTGTAATTCCGAAGTATTCTTTATACCTGTTGCGGAAGTTTTTTACATCCTTCAATCCGATCATTTCCGGTATGGTTCCGACAGGGTATTTCCCGCTTTCTAACAACTCGTGTGCCTTTTCCATTCGAACGGCTTCAATAAAGACGGTCGGGGCCTCGCCGGTCACTGACTTCCACTTATTGTAGAATTTCGTTCTGCTCATTTTCAAATGTGAGGCAATCTCATCGATAGTCAAATCCTCTTTCTCTATGCGTTCAAGAATATACTCTTTTACTTCATTGATCAATAGGCTTTTGCTTCCTTCAGTAGCTTCCTTGATCATTTCGGTTGGTTGTACTTGCAGAAAATGTTCTCCGAATACTTTGTGCAGGAATGCTTTTCTAAGAAGGCGGCTGTTCCTGATAAGAACAGCAATCTCTATCTTTAAATCCTCCACATGAAAAGGAGTATGCATGAATGTGTCTGCTAATGACGCTTCCCTTTTACTGCGTTGGTCGGCATCTATATGCGATCCGTAAAGGATGACCGGTATAATAGATGTTTCTTTAGACGTCTTCAGCCTTGAAGAAAGTTCATCACCGCCCATTCCGTTGAGCACTGTATCGCATATTACCAGATCCGGATGTTCATTTTTGATATATCCCAATGCGTCCGCTCCGTTTTCAAAGCCTCTGACTATGTATTCCTCTGACAAACAGGTTTCCAGATAGGATCTGAACTCTTCGTTACTGTCGACCATAATCACGACAGGTCTGGATGAATTTCTTTTCTGTGAACTTTTATGGAATAAGGCATCGATCTTTTCTTCTTCTATATTCTTCTCTATATGAACCAAACTGCGTTCGGATACATTTTCATAAGAGGGTTTTACAGGAAAACGTAATGTGATCGTATGACATGAATTATTGATTAATATTTCTCCATTGCATATTTCTGTCAGTTTTTTGCATAAAGCACTTTTTGCAAAGTAATATTTAGATTCTGTTTTTTGTTTAATAAGATGTTTACCGGAGCATTTATAACATTTCATTAGGTTTTCATTTTCCGTATAACTCACTTTTATTATCCAATATTTGTTGCATAAAGATGCGTGTATAATAACTTTTTTTGAATATTCTGTATGATCTATTATATTCTTTATGAATTTCTCTATTACGGGAGATATTTTACTTTGATCTATCCACACGCTTGCATATTTGAATTCTGTTTGGATTTCTAATTTAATATGTCTGTTTGCTGCGTGATCTTTCAGAGAAGATATTTTATTTTTAAGGAAATTTCCTAATTCATGTTCCGTAATATTCATTTTTTGGGAATGAGCGGCTATTTGCTTCAGGTCCATTAATCTGGTTAAATGATCATTAAGGCAATCTATGTTGCGGATAGCCAGTGACAGCTCTTTTTTGATATTGTCTGGACAGTTATTACTATAGGTTGACTTTAAAGGCGTATGAAGCAATGTGATTGGGGTGCGAATGTTTCGGAAGGAATCCATGAAGTACTGATTTTCTTCTTTTAAGAAAGCAATTTCTTTCCGCATGGCAAAAGAATGAGACAAGAACCAATACAATAAAAGTATTCCTGCTGTTGAAAATAAAATTGGAAATAATTCACTTTGGGTGGTTGTAACTGCGATAATAGAAGTGTATAATGACGTTATAATTAAATATTTCATATTAATCTGTTTTTTTAGTAACGTCACTTGGTGAAATTGATCTATTCCTCTTGTTCGGGTTTGAAGCAAGGAAAAATGCACAGTATTATGGTCTCATGATTGTATATCAATAAGTTCAAATAACATGATCTCAAAATTATTTGTTCTTTGAAGGCTGATATCGGGAATGCGTAGTATGTAGAGTTTTAATTCTAATGTTTGAACCCTTTTGAAAGGAATAGGGCAAATCTCCTCCAAGTAACAATAATTAATTTGATTATTTTTTATTAAACATAAATGTTAAATATATTGTAAGTAATGCGGGCTGCTCAGGAGGTGCCCGTGCTTTTGGTTGGGTACTTTTGGAATAACTTCCATTTAGTACCAATTCAGATTCTCTCATTTTTGGTTTTTTGGATAATATATACGTATTTTTTTATAATATAATATTGCTTGTTCTTATGAGGTAAATATACGTCATAGTTATAAAAAATTGATATAATATCTGATTAAAAATAGAGACTTGTTACTTTTTGTATGATGTTTGCGATAAAATGTATTGAAAACTTGTATATTTTTAATACAATGTTATATTTATTGTTCGTAGAAAATAATAATGCTTGCTTATTTAAGGTTCTGCCTATTATTAATTTATGTTTAATAAAATCATAATTAGATCAAAACTGTCATGGAATTCTTTGTTTTTATTCCTGATTTGGGAGATTGATACGTAGATTTATAGTATGGTTCTATGAAGTATGCTTAATAAATTGGTATAATGCTATATATCTTTTCCTATATTTATCAGGTTGGTTTGAAGCATTCTACCATATGAATTAATAAATTCTCGCCAGCTATTAGCTGTTTGTTGCTTATGTTTTATTCTGTTGCACTTGTGTAGCTACAGGGATACATAACTGTAGCTGACTTGTTACACTAGTCTGCCTGTCTGATTACTCGACTGTAACTTTATTGTTTCTTTATGATTGGATAGGGGGGAGTGAAAAAGTGCCCGGTCCACATAATCAATGGTCATGCTGTACTGTATTTCATAGTCCATATGGAATACACACAGTTTACGGTTCAACCGGTTCCGGCGGATATAGTCTATGCATAAATTCAGCAACACTCCACTATCTTTCCCTCCCGAAAAAGAGACGCATATCGTGTCAAACTCCCTAAAAATCACATCAAGACGTTCTTGCGCCAGTTCATACACATTTTTGGGTGTAGCCATAATTATCTGTTTTTCTTCATTTTCACATAACGGGTCCATACCTTGTCTTCCAAAAAGCCCAGCTCGCTGAAGACATCCCTATCTTCAACAAAGCTAACAGCCGTCAGACTACTCTCCTCGCCCTGCTTCTCAAGTACCTTTTCCAGAAGCAATTTTAGCGTGTCAACATTCCTTTCCTTAATATAATAGTTGTTGATGACACATTCATACTTCTTGTGCTCCACCGGCACAAAACCTACAACATGTTTATTATCCAGAGCAACAAACCACTCGTACTCTTCCGATGTCCGGAAAGGGTAATTGTAGTTCTGTTTCAGCACTTCCGGGCTCATAACCAAAGGGGCTACAAGCTCGTACAGCTTTTTATCCGTACCATGTAATTGCACTATCTGTATCATATCTACATTTATATTATTTGTAATTACGTGTTAAAGATAAAGCTTATTTACGACGGAATATTCTCCTTTTAAATAGATTTAAGAATATAGCCCTGTAATATAAAATATTAATAAATAAATATTATCCCCCTAATTTGTATATGTTGATTAATTTGGGTTTCTTTGCAAAAGAAAGTCACCCGAAGAGAAATAATGAAATATTTACTGCTTTTTATGACCTTTGCCAAGATAGGAATGTTCACTATCGGTGGCGGATACGCTATGATACCTCTCATTGAACGGGAAATCGTAAAAAAGAGATGGATGAGTAAAGAAGATTTCATGGAAATGTTTGCGTTGACCCAGTCACTTCCCGGTGTTTTTGCTGTCAATATATCCATATTCGTCGGCTACAAGCTGCATAAAGTAAAAGGTAGCCTGGTGTGTGCACTTGCCACAATCCTCCCCTCTTTTGTCATCATGATGCTGATAGCCATGTTCTTCGCTCATTTTCAGGACAACCAGGTGATGATACGCATCTTTAACGGTATCCGTCCGGCAGTAGTCGCACTGATTGTGATACCCTGCATTTCGGCTGCACGGGCACTGAAGCTGAAGTATTGGCAACTGGTGCTTCCAGCCATCGCCACCATACTCATCTGGCAATTCGGGCTATCCCCCGTATACATTGTCCTTGCAGGAATTGCAGGAGGAATGCTCTATACATTATGGTTAAAAGATAAACTGAGAAAATTACAGATATGATTTATTGGCAGCTGATATTGGTATATCTAAAAATCGGAATGTTCGGTTTCGGAGGCGGTTACGCCATGTTGTCCCTCATCCAATATGAGGTGGTGGACCACCATCACTGGCTCACCCTGCAACAATTCACGGACGTAGTGGCCATCTCGCAGATGACGCCTGGTCCGATAGGCATCAACAGTGCCACCTATGTGGGCTATGCAGTTACTCAAAGCGTGTGGGGAGCTGTCGTGACCACCATTGCAGTATGTCTTCCCTCGTTCATCCTGGTATTGCTCATCTCTTACTTCTTCGTGAAATGCAAGGACAACAAATACATCAAGGCGGCAATGTCGGGACTGCTGCCCATGTCCGTATCATTGATAGCTGCTGCTGCCCTATTGCTGATGAACAAGGAAAATTTCATAGATTACAAAAGCATACTTATCTTTGCAGCCGCTTTCGGCGTGACGTGGAAGTGGAACCTCCACCCTATCTTACTGATAATCCTTGCCGGAGTCGCAGGCTTCCTTCTATATTGAAGAAGCGGTAGAGACGGACACCATCTTGCGGGCATATGCCCACACCACGCAATAGGCAACCAGCGGTACGATGAACGCCCACACCATCGTCGTATGGTCTGCCACCAGTCCCATCAACAGCGGACCTACCACGCCTCCCACGGGAGACATCATCAGGAAAGAGGAAGCCCTCTTGGTATGGTTGCCCAGCCCGCGCAAGGAAAGTGCAAAAATCGTGGGAAACATAATAGCCTCAAATGCATATCCGCACAACAGAGCTGCAAGCGACACCATTCCTACATCCAGCAACACCAACAAGGTAGTCATCACAGTGCCCGTAGCACAAACCAGCAACATCTTCTCGGCACGCACACGTCCCATAATCCAGCTACCGGCAAAACGTCCTAACATAAATAATCCCAGTCCACCGAAAGAAAGCACTACGGAAGCTTCGCGGGCATTCATCCAATTCTGCTCCACCACGTAGTTGATGAAGAAGCTGTTGATGGAAATCTCGCCGACCTCATAGGCAAACAAGGCTATCAGCCCGAAAATGAAAAGCCGGTGTGACCACAATCCGACCTTATTACCAGCTTCGTCCACCTCCACACTATGTTCAATCTCGGGCAACTTGATTCTTGAAAAGACCAACGCTACCAGCAACACAATTACCCCCATGCAGATATAGGGCAATGCGACATTACCCGAGCCCGTCTGCCCATCCTTCGAGAAGAGCAGCAGTCCAGCCAGTACCGGTGCACAGATACATCCCAGACCGTTGAAGGATTGCGCGAAATTCAGCCGACTGGCAGCAGTTTCCTTTGCGCCCAATTCTGTGGCATAAGGATTGGCGGCAGTTTCAAGAAACGTCAGTCCACAGCCTATCACGAACAATGCAAACAAGAAAAGATTAAAAGACAGATAATGCTGCCCGGGGATAAAGAGCAGCGAACCGATGCCGTAGAGCAACAGACCGAATACCACACCCCGGCGGTATCCGAAGCGACTGATGAAAAGTCCTGCAGGAATGGCCATAATGAAGTATCCCATATACATCGTCATCTGTATAAAGGCCGAATGTGTCTTCGTGATATCCAGTATCTCTTGAAAGTGCTTGTTCAGTACATTCAGAATGGCATGGGCAAATCCCCACAAAAAGAAAAGAGAGGTAATCAAAATGAAGGGCACAAGGTATTGTCTGCCCACCAATGGTATTCGTTTCTGTTTCATAATATGATAATTCCAGACAATCGTTGCAAGGCGATTGATAATTGCGGGTGCAAAGATAAACAAAACTCCCGGTCTTTACCCAACATTTTCCTATTCGCTATTGTACGGAGCAGCTTTTTCTCTAACTTTACTGCCATCATACAATGTTAAGCCATGAAAAATGCCATCCCACGATACAATTTCTACAAAACTAAGTACGGAAGCGAACTTCTGATAGATGTCGTTGATTTGCAGTATACCCGGAAATTCTTGACCCAGGGAAAAGTACATATTCTGACCTACTATGACATCACCTTCATCACAGAAGGAGAAGGAGAATTCACTATCGGTAACCGGACACACTTGGCAGCTCCCGGTGATGTATTCTTCTCCAAACCAGGTGAGGTGCGCAGTTGGGACACAGACCGTATCGGCAACGGTCATGCTCTAATTTTTGAGGATACCTTTTTGACCTCTTTCTTCAAAGACCCACTATTCGTGCAGCACCTCCCGTTCTTCCGAATGGGAAAAATGGTAGACAAACTCCAACTGCCGAACGGGCTCTATGCACGAATACTCCAACTTCTGCACGACATAAAGGTCGAAATCGACTCTTTCCACCCACACGATACGGGCATATTACGCGCCTTACTTTACGAAGTCCTCATGCTACTCAACCGTGCCTACCGCACCTCTATCCCTCCGGAGACGGGTAAGGAGCCACATAAAGATATCAGCAGCTTCCACCTCAGCCGATTCTTCGAATTGGTTGGGGAGCACTTCCGGGAGCAGCATTCTGTACAATTCTATGCCGATAAACTATGCATCACTCCCAACTATCTGAACGAAATCCTCTCTTCGGCCATAAACATCAACGCCAAGCAGTACATACTCAACAAGGTTACAGACGAAGCCCAGCGTCTGCTCACCTACACCGACCTCCCCATTTCAGAAATAGCCTCCGAACTCCATTTCTCAACCGTCTCCTACTTTGTACGTAGTTTCCGACAATGTATAGGGTATACTCCCCTCGCCTACCGGAAAATGGAGAAACCGTGAAAAGTGACATATCCTCCTTCTTTTTTATTGTACAAAAGTTCCACTTACCGGCTATCTTTGCCCTTGAAACAATAACCCATAAAAAAAACAAACAATGAGAGATGCAGAAAAAACAGTAGGAAACATGATTGACAAGGAAAAAACCATCTTTGTCGGTTCGGTGGATGCCGAAGGCTTTCCCAACATCAAGGCCATGTTGCAAACCCGCAAAAGGGAAGGGCTCAAACACATTTACCTATCAACGAACACCTCGTCGATGCGCGTTTCGCAATTTCTCAAAAATAACCGGGCATGCCTTTACGTCTGCAACACACGCTTCTTCAAGGGCGTAATGCTGCGCGGCACGATGGAGATACTGACGGACAGCACCAGTAAGGAAATGATATGGCAGGAAGGCGACACTATGTACTACCCCGAAGGAGTGACTGATCCCGATTATTGTGTCCTGAAGTTCACCGCCTTCGCCGGTAGGTATTACAGCGGATTTAAATCAGAAGACTTCACGATAGAATAAACGGGCCATCCGTTCCAGTCCATCAGCAAGCAGAGCCCGGGGACAAGCGATATTCAGCCGGATAAAGCCCTCTCCACCGGGACCGTACATCGTACCGGAATTGACCATCAGATGCTGTTGTTCTTGCAAACGCAAGGCGACAACATCTGAGCTGATACCGGAAGCACGGCAGTCTATCCAAACCAAATAAGTTCCTTCGAGTGGCAGCACGGGATATTGTGGTAACCGTTCCTTGAAAAAGCAGCAGAGGTATTCGTAATTCCCCCGCAGATATTTCCGCAAGGCATCGAGCCATTCCCCACCTTCGTTGTAAGCTGCCATTGTGGCGATTACGCCGAACGGATTGACGTCGCATACCTCGTTGATGTTAATGGCTCTGTCAATACGGCGGCGCACCTCTTCATCGGCTGCGATGATATTGGCGATTTGCAACCCGGCAAGGTTGAACGCCTTACTCAGCGAAACGCAAGTGACGGAATTTTGCAAAAAGCGTTCGGACAAGGAGGCAAAGGGTGTGTAGTCATATCCTTCGTAAGTCAGTTCACAATGAATCTCATCCGCCACGACAAACACCTCATTCCGTAAACCAATATCACCTATATGCTGCAGTTCTTCCGGAGTCCAGACCCGTCCGACCGGATTGTGAGGATTGCACAGCAGCAGGATTTTTGCTTTCGGATCGGAAGCTTTCCTTTCAAGATCGGCAAAGTCGATTACGTAGCGGCCATCCTGATAAACGAGATTATTGGCAAACAACTCGCATCCGTCATTACGGATAGATGAGTAGAAACAATTATAGGCAGGAGTCTGAACGATGACTTTATCACCCGGCATGGCCAAGGCTTTGATAATGGCTGACAGAGCCGGCACGACACCACTCGTATAGATAATCCACCGGGAATCAACCTGCCAGCGATGCCGGTCATCGAACCACCGGACAACCGCATCATAATAGGCTTCGGGTACTTTTGTATAACCGAAAATACCGTGCGCCACCCGCTTTTGTAAGGCATCGATAATAGCGGGTGCTGTACGAAAATCCATATCCGCCACCCACATGGGCAGTACATTCTCCTCTTCGGGAGTATCCCATTTATAAGAATTCGTCCCGCGACGCGAGATGATTGTATCGAAATCGTATTTCATAATTTATAAATCCAGTTACCATCCCAAAGCCTCAACTCACAATCGGCAGGCGCCTTTATATTTTCGTCGAGAATGATTTCCCCATAGCTTTCGGCAGTGATACAGCCTGTCCGTGGATTCTTCACCCCGCCTATTGTTCCTTTGATGGTTGCCTGCACCGAACTATATTCAAAAGCCCGGTCGCAGTCGGGACCAAAGGTGCAATTCTCCAGTACGAGGTCGTGGGCATAGCAGAGCGGTTGCTCACCGGTTATATGGCAATTCACCAACCGGAGATTGTGCGAATGCCAGCCGAGATATTCGCCGTTGAGTTCAGAATCGTAGATTGTCACATTCTCCACCTCCCAGAAGGCATCCTTCGTAGTGATTTTGGCATTGCGCAACTCCACATTCTTCACATACTGGAAAACGTACTTGCTGTCGCTTTCCAATCCGTCTATGCGGATGTCGCTGCTGAACATGAACGGATAAGTTCCTCCATGCAGTTTCAGATTTTTGATATTCAGATTTTTACAACGCCAGAACACCTCATTGGCATCGTTTATCTCTACATTCTCTATTTCGATGTCATGCATCTCGCGAAACATTTTGGGTGCATCGATACGCGTATCAGTCATTTTCAGATGGTCGGAATACCACAGTGCCGAACGCCCGCCGACATCGAAAAAACAACGGTCGATAACAAATCCGTGAACATGCCAGAAGGGATAATTTCCTTCGAACCGACAATCAACAGCTTCGATGTTGCTGCATTCCTTGATGGCTGATTCTCCAGCACGGATAACTACATTCTCCATACGTAAGTCATGCAATTCGAACAAAGGTCTTTCTCCGCCAAATGCTGTATTTGATATTATTTTCATCTTGTTTTCAATTTTATTATTCTATTCTCTTTATCAATTTTGCGGGGACACCACCTACTATTGTATTTGCTTCCACATCTTTCGTCACGACCGCTCCAGCTCCCACCACAGCATTGTCACCAATTGTCACTCCTTGAAGAATCGTTGAATTAGAACCTACCCAGACATTCTTGCCTAGTACAATTGGTGCCGGATAGGTAGTTTGGCGTTCAGCCGGAGGCAAACCATGATTGAGCGTTGCAAAGACTACATTATGCCCAATTTGGCATCCGTCGCCGATTATCACACCACCATGGTCTTGAAAATGACAGCAGGCATTAATAAATACGCCTTCGCCCACTGTTATATTCTTCCCGAAATCGGCATAAAACGGCGGAAATACCCGGAACGATGACGGAACTTGATAACCGAACAATTCGGATAGCAACTCACGTACTTCGTCCGGCGTATAGTATGCGGTGTTCAGCCGGAAAGTGATACGCCTGGCTTCACTGCTCATTTCGTCCATAAAACGGTGTATCTCCTCCGTATTAAGCGCTTGACGCGTCTTTACATATTCTTTAAATTCGTTCGTAGTCATAATTTCTCCTATTTAATTTTTATTACCAAATTAATGATAATGCAAAAATAGGCGGTATCCGTCATATGCCGTGTAGATAAATCCCCGGTATCTATACCCAAATTACGGATTATGCTGTCCCCTCCAGCTACTAAATCATAGCTCCATAAAACAAAAACTCCCGTAATCGCTTGAATTACGGGAGTGTGGGTGGTGTTATTTAAGTTTATCGTATTCTTCATCCGTCACCGGCTCTAGCCATTCATTAGAAGTATCCTCACCGGGAACTTCGAAAGCAAGATGGGCAAACCAACCATCAGAAGCAGCACCGTGCCAATGCTTCACATTTGCAGGGATATGGATAACCGTACCGGGTAGAATCTCTACTACCGGCTTGCCTTCTTCTTGATACCACCCACGACCGGCAACACCGATAAGCATCTGTCCACCGCCTTTAGTAGCACGGTGTATGTGCCAGTTATTGCGGCAACGAGGCTCGAAAGTGACGTTAGAGACGGAAACCTGCTCACGTGAAACGGGAGCAAGATAGCTGTTACCTATGAAGTACTGTGCGTATGCTGTGTTCGGTTCTCCAATGGGGAAAATCATTTCACGCTGGAACGCGGCTTTGGTATCTTCACCGGCGGTGTCCTCTGCCCATACGCCTTTGGCCAGATTAAACGCTGCCCACGCTTTGGGCCAACCGGCATAGAATCCGATATGGGTGATGATTTCAGCAATCTCCGTACGGGTGATGCCGTTCTTTTTTGCCGACTGAAGGTGGAACACGAGCGAATTATCCGTGATTCCTTGACTGATAAGAGAAGTTATAGTTACCAAACTACGGTCACGCAGACCGAGTTTGTCGGTGCGGCTCCAGACCTCGCCAAAGAGGACATCGTCGTTTAGTTCCGCAAATTTAGGAGCAAACTCACCCAACTGGGTGCGTCCTGCTGTCTGTACTATCTTTTCTTGTGCCATAACATTGAGTGTTAAAATGCTGAATACTGAAATTAAAAAAATCTTGTTCATAGTCGTTCTATTTATTGCATGAAGTTATTGAGCTTGTTAGCCGGATTAAGTGGCGTCTGGTCAGACAAGACCAATGATTTGACCATGTGCAACGTTCCTTGCTTGTATTTCTGAAAGTGTTCTGATGCAATATGTTTTTCATAAGCCGCATGGCTCGCATAGGTTTCGAGAATAGTCACCTTACAGGGATTCTCCTTCTCGCCGACCGCATACATAGTCAGTACGCCCGATTCGGTACGCAGAGAGATTTCGCCTACTTCGGTTGCGTATTTCATATACTCGTCGAGATACTGCGGATAAACCTCGATTTTCGACAACCGCACGATACCGTCAGCACTCATCGGCTCTTTGGCGCACATACCCGGCTGCTTATCCAGATTCAGGCATTTGCCGATAATCTCTCCCGTGGCAAGGTAGGAATAGGTCGGAAATTCAAACAATACGGGTTTCAGCTTCGTATAGTCAAGTTTCCCGTTATTATCAAGCACTTCAGGAGCAGCGTATGTATTGACTATCGCACAAATGAAATTGTCGAAACCTTCAGTTTCATAGATGTCTACCACCTCACACTCCATGGTGAGGGGTGATGCGTCTATAACGGGGGTACCGTTTTCGCCAATATGGTAGGCAAACACCTCCGACTTATCGACCGTCGCACCGCTTACACTTCCCACATAGTCAGCTTTCGGCAATATTTCACGACTCACTAGATTGACGGAAAGTCGTTTTGAGTCCTTTATCCCTTGATTAGTGTAATGGCTTTTACTCATGCTGATGAGTATCCGCTCATGTCCAATAACACCCGTATGCCCTACCACTAGCCAGTTTACTTTCCCTTCAACCTCCGCCCCAACAACCGTCATCGGCTTGGGATAGAGCGCCAACAGATTTCCGAGATTTTTCTTGTTCGTTTCCATTATATTGGGTTGAACGGTGTTCTCCTTCACTGGGATACTGCACGACATTATGACAAGCAGTGACAGAACTCCTAAAATTGTTTTTGCCATACGCTATATTACTCTATTTTTCTTGTTAAACTTCTGATGACAAAGGTACCGCGATAGCACAAGCGAAGGTGTATATGATTTACGGATATTTGTACCCGAATTCCCGATTATACCGCAAGAAAGTTCAAGTTCATCAGATGAGTATAGTAAGACTGGCAGAAATCCCACGAATAATCCCACGCATGATTTTTTTTTAATCGTTATTCTTGCCGATACAGAAAACAAAAAAAACTCTGAAATCCTTGAATTTCAGAGCTTTGCTTTAATTTATTATTTACTTTCGCGGTGCGTACGGGACTCGAACCCGTGACCCCATGCGTGACAGGCATGTA
>OGZW01001400.1_pt1 | contig 19555 bp, 18 predicted proteins | sample 1577001 | NCBI WGS metagenome assembly OGZW01 (sample SAMEA3541519, study PRJEB24748) | human gut metagenome | biome: human gut; feature: human-associated habitat; material: faeces | place: China | collected 2012 | reverse complement strand
AGCAGATTGGCAGCATTTTTCCTCTATTATGAGTATAGCATGCCGAACTTCTGCCTCCATACTTGATCCTTACTGCCACTCTTTTATTCCTTACAGAGACCGACATATTCTATTCAAGCACTCTTCTATCTGCGAGGCCATGAAGAATTCCAGAAGAAATCCTTCTAAGCGATTTGTCAAGGACTTCTATATTTCAGCTCTCTGTACTGGTGCAAGGTTTGCCCCCTATTATAAGGTGCTTTCCAAGCTATATGACAATGAAATGGACTTCAATAAGGAAGCTTTTACGCAATTCACAATTTGCATGCAAAACAAGTTTCTTCACAAAAGCAAAACAGTCTCCCGTTTAGGTCCAGGAGATGATGATTACGTTGTTCCTGACGAAGAAATTCTAGGGAACCCAGCAATTCAGCCACTAGCCAATGCCATAAGTAACATTGCCGACTATCATGTATTTGAACGCACCCGCCGTAGATTTTTGGCTTCCTGGGAGCCTTATCCTGGAGCTCTCCAATCTCTTCGCATAGAAGATGATCCGTAATTCAAATTTGCTGACTGAAAAGTTGTGCAGTTGTGTCGATGGGCCGGGGTTCCGGCGCATCTGCACATCCGCACAGGAGGCAAATGCCGCAGTAGAAATGCTGCGGCATTTTTTGTTGGGGTGGGGCATAGAAATGGACAAACCTGAAATAGGAGGGCGTTTGCATGAAAAGTGAGCAGGTGGTCCAGCAAAACAAGGCTTCTGGCAAGGTGCGGCAGCAAGCAGAGGTCACCTTTACTTACACCCCCAACGGCCCTACGCTCGAAGCACTTTTAAAGACTCTGCTGCGCACCGCGGCCCTGCCGGGGCAGGCAGTGTAACAGCATGGCGGTACGTAAAAAAGGTGCGACAGCCAGTCGGGAGATTGCCATCTACCTGCGCCTAAGTTCCACTGACGGCACTGAGGCCGAGAGCAACTCCATCGGCAACCAGCGCAGCTATCTGCACCAGTGGGCAGCGCGGGAAGGCTGGCAGATCGTGGCCGAATTTTTGGATGATGGCCACACCGGAACTGACTTTGAGCGGCCCGGCTTCCGCGCGCTGATGGCCGCACTGCAAGAAAACAGATTCCATTGTGGCGCGCCGGGTGTTCCCGGCGACGTCGATTATTATACCGCAGCTTTCGCCTCTTGTCAACTACAAATTTGCATTTTTTGAAAAAAGGGACGTTTCCGTCCCCTACTGCGTACAAAGCTGCGGAAGCGTTCAAGTATGTCACAGCTGACGCGAAGAAAATTTAATTGCTTTCCTTTCTTAATATCGTTATAATTAAGATTGTCAAATCGTTGCTGAACTTTCGCGCCTGCCGCTTCGGGCTGCTGCACCGAGGAACAGGCGTGTTTTCATGCAGGGGAGAATATAGGAATAAGGAGCAAACGCAATGTACAAGATCACGGAAAAGGTGGCGCTGAACCCCACCGTTACAAAGATGGTCATTGAAGCCCCGCTCATTGCCAAAAAGGCAAAGCCCGGCCAGTTTATCATTGTGCGCCCGTTTGAAGACAGCGAGCGCATCCCCCTCACCGTCGCAGGCTATGACCGCGAGAAGGGTACTGTGGACATCATCTTCCAGATCGTCGGCGGCACCACCATGGAGCTGAACAGCCTCGAAGTGGGTCAGAGCGTCCACGACTTCGTCGGCCCGCTGGGCCGCGCTACCGAGGTGGAAGGCCTGAAGAAGGTCTGTGTCGTCGGCGGCGGCGTGGGCTGCGCCATTGCGCTGCCCATCGCCCGTGAACTCCACGAGCAGGGCTGCGTCGTCCACAGCGTGGTCGGCTTCCGCAGCAAGGACCTGCTCATCCTCGAGGATGATTTCAATGCCTGCAGCGACGAGCTGCGGATCATGACCGACGATGGCAGCTACGGCACCAAGGGCGTCGTCACCGCCGCCCTCGACGAGCTGGTGGCTGCCGGCAATCAGTACGACCTGGTCATCACCATCGGTCCGCTCATCATGATGAAGTTTGTGGTCAAGACCTGCCAGAAGCACGGCCTCAAGAGCATCGTCTCCATGAACCCCATCATGATCGACGGCACCGGCATGTGCGGCGGCTGCCGCCTGACCGTGGGCGGCGAGACCAAGTTTGCCTGCGTGGACGGCCCCGACTTTGACGGCGACCTGGTGGATTTCGACGAGGCCATGGCCCGCGGCACCATGTACCGCCCCTTTGAGGCCAAGGCCCGCGAAAAGGCCTGCAATCTGTTCAAGACTGAGGAGGCAAAGTAAGATGGCTTTCAATATGGACCCGAAAAAGTGCCCCATGCCCACCCAGGACCCCAACGTCCGCAACAAGAACTTTGAGGAAGTTGCGCTGGGCTACACCGCCGAGATGGCTGTGAACGAGGCAAAGCGCTGTGTGCACTGCAAGAACAAGCCCTGCCAGACCGGCTGCCCGGTCGGCATCGACATTCCGGAATTCATCGGCCATGTGGCCGAGGGCGACTTTGAGGCCGCGTATCAGGTCATCAACCGCTCCTCTTCCCTGCCCGCCGTCTGCGGCCGTGTCTGCCCGCAGGAGAGCCAGTGCGAGGGCAAGTGCACCCGCGGCATCAAGAACGAGCCGGTGGGCATCGGCCGCCTGGAGCGCTTCGTGGCCGACTGGCACCGTGAGAACGTCCACACCGCTCCCATCGTGCCCGAATCCAACGGTCACAAGGTCGCCATCATCGGCGCAGGCCCTGCCGGCCTGACCGCCGCAGGCGACTTGGCAAAGCTGGGCTATAAGGTCACTGTGTACGAGGCCCTGCATGTGGCAGGCGGTGTGCTGATGTACGGCATCCCTGAGTTCCGTCTGCCCAAGGCCATCGTCCAGCAGGAGATCGACGGCCTGAAGAAGATGGGCGTGGACTTCGAGTGCAACATGGTCATCGGCAAAGTCCTGACCATCGACGAGCTGATGGGCGAGTACGGCTATGAGGCCGTCTTCGTGGGTTCCGGTGCCGGTCTGCCCCGCTTCATGGGCATCCCCGGCGAGAGCCTGAAGGGTGTGTACTCCGCCAACGAGTTCCTGACCCGCTCCAACCTGATGAAGGCATATCTGCCCACCAGCAAGACCCCCATCCGCGCCGGCAAGAAGGTCGCCGTCGTCGGCGGCGGCAACGTTGCCATGGACGCCGCCCGCAGCGCCCTGCGCCTGGGTGCCGACACCGTCTACATCGTCTACCGCCGCGGCATGGCTGAGCTGCCTGCCCGGAAAGAGGAGGTCGAACACGCCGAGGAAGAGGGCATCATCTTCAAGACCCTGTGCAACCCCGTGGAGATCCACGCCAACGACGAGGGTTTCGTCAAGTCCATCACCTGCATTGAGATGGAGCTGGGTGAGCCTGATGCTTCCGGCCGCCGCCGTCCCATTGAAAAGAAGGGCAGCGAGTTTGAGCTGGACGTGGATACCGTGATCATGAGCCTGGGCACCAGCCCCAACCCCCTGATCCGCTCCACCACTCCCGGTCTGGAGACCAACAAGCACGGCTGTATCGTCACCGAGGGCGACGAGGGCAAGACCAGCCGTGAGGGCGTGTACGCCGGCGGCGATGCCGTGACCGGTGCCGCCACCGTCATCAAGGCCATGGGTGCCGGCAAGGCAGCCGCCAAGGCCATGGACGAGTACATCCAGAATAAGTAAGGAACACTTCCCTTCTCCATAAAAAACAGGTGCACCTGAACGGTGCACCTGCTTTTTTTGCGCATCTCTATATTTTTAAGTCGTTATGAGGCCCTGTTCCAGACAGTACCAATAGATGCCATCCTCCATCACGGTACGGCAGTGTGCGGCAGCAGCAGCCTTCAGCTTCTCAGAGGCATTGCCCATAGCCACACCGGTGCCCACAGCCCCAAACATCTCCAAATCATTGTTGCCATCTCCGAACGCCATGCTATCGGCTTTGGAGATGCCATAGAACTCCAACACCTTTTCCACGGCAATCCCCTTGCCGCCGCTGGCCGGAATGATGTCCACAGCCCGATTCCACCACGCCGCGATCTTTGCATGGGGTACATCCTTCAAAATAGCTGGGTACTCCTCTTCCCGGCCACCCATGAGCACCTGGAAAATTTCTCCCTTTGCCATCTCCTCAAAATCCTCAGCGATCTTCAACTCAACGCCGCCGATGGCAAAATACTCTTCCAGATCCGGTTCGGAGCCGTTGGCCGCCAGCCGGGTCGTGTTGGCCAGGGCAACGGGCCGTCCCAACGCCGCTGCGTTCCGGATGAGGGTAGCAACCTCCTCCGTAGGGATGGTGTTCTTGAAAATATCCTGCTCTGGAGTGAAGCAATAGGAGCCGTTGTAGGTCAGGAAAGCATCAAAGGACACCCCCTCAAACTTCGGCACCTCCATAGGAGCCCGCCCGGTGGCGATGCAGAGTCGGATGCCGTTCTGGTGCAGCCGCCGTAAGGCTTCCAGCGTGCGGGGCCGGGCAGCACCCTTCAGCGGCACCAGTGTTCCATCCACATCAAAAAAGATGATCTTCGGTTTATTCATATGCCTTCCCTCCGGTTGCCGGACAGCCAGGGCTTATCCTCTGGGTTCCAGCTGTTTTATGGGAAAATTATAGCACGAAGGGGGCGTTTTTTCAAAGGTATCCCACTCTTTATGCATCCTGCCCAAAAAACAGAGCAATATTTTGTCACTCAAACCTGGCGGAATCTGATTGATTTTGACTGATATTTTGCTATAATAAGGGGGCAAGGCGGTCATAACCCGCCAATGTCAATCAAAATCAATCATATAAATCGAACAAGGGGGAATGTTCCCGATGCTGGCAGAAGAACGATTCAGCCTGATTTTGGATCTGCTGGCGCGGCAGCGCACCGCCACCGTGCAGGAGTTGTGCGAGGCGTTGAACGCAAGCGAATCCACCATCCGGCGCGACCTGAACGAGCTGGACAAGCAGGGCAAACTGAACAAGGTGCACGGCGGGGCCACCCTGCCGGACAGCCCCTTCCGCACCGACGAGCCCACCATGGCCGCCAAGGAAGAGCTGGCCGTCAGCCAGAAACAGAGCATCGCCCAGGCGGCGGCAGAACTGATCCTGCCGGAAGATTTCATCTATCTGGATGCAGGCTCCAGCACACTGGCTCTGGCACGGGCGCTGAGCGGCCCGGCCCTGAACGCCAGCTATGTGACCAACGGCGTGGCCCACGCCCGCCTGCTGGCCCAGAAAGGCTGCCGGGTGTTCCTGCCCGGCGGGCTGCTGCGGCCCCAGACCGAGGCCATCATCGGGGCGGCTGCGCTGACTGCCATCCAACAGTACAATTTCACCAAAGCGTTCATGGGGGCCAACGGCGTGGCGCTGGATTCCGGCTTCACTACCCCAGACCCCGAGGAGGCCGCCGTCAAGGCTGCGGTCATCCGCCGGGCGCGGGAGGCGTGGTTCCTGGTGGACGACACCAAATTTGCGCAGGTCTACCCCGCCGTCATCTGTGATCTGCACAGCGGTGCCATCCTGACGAACCGATGCCCCAACCCCAAATACCGGCAATACACTCTGATAAAGGAGACCGAGGTATGATCTACACTGTAACGTTCAATCCTGCCATTGATTATGTCGTCCGTCTCGACAGGCCCCTTGAGGTGGGCAAGGTGAACCGCGCCGCCGGGGAGGACTGCGTGCTGGGCGGCAAGGGCATCAATGTTTCCGGCGTGCTCCGGGAGCTGGGCTGTGAGAGCGTGGCTCTGGGCTTTGTGGCCGGTGAGACCGGTGCCTGGCTGGAGCGTGGTCTGGCCGCGCAGGGGCTCCGGACCGACTTCATCCATCTGGCCGAGGGTATGACCCGCATCAACGTCAAGATCAAGGCAGGCACCGAGACCGAGCTGAACGGCGCAGGCCCCAGCATCCCGGAAAGTGCCATGCAGCAGCTGGAAGCCCAGCTGGACACCCTGCAGCCTGACGACATCCTCATTCTGGCAGGCAGCATCCCCAAAAGCCTTTCCCAGAGCACCTACGAGCGGCTGCTGGCAGGGCTGGAGGGCCACGGCGTGCGGGCCGTGGTGGATGCCACCCAGGATCTGCTGGTCAACGTCCTCCCCTATCACCCCTTCCTGATCAAGCCCAACAATCACGAGCTGGGCGAGATCGTGGGCCGGGAGCTGAAAACGGACGCAGAGATCGCCGCCGCCGCCCGCGTCCTGCAGGAAAAGGGTGCCCGGAATGTGCTGGTGAGCATGGCCGGAAACGGCGCTCTGCTGGTGGATGAGCACGGCGAGGTGCACCGCATCGGCTGCCCCAAGGGCAAGGTCGTAAACAGCGTGGGCGCAGGCGACAGCATGGTGGCCGGCTTTGTGGCTGGCTGGATGCAGACCCGGAGCTATTCCTTTGCACTGCGTCTGGGCACAGCCTGCGGCAGTGCAACGGCGTTCAGCCTTGGCCTTGCCACCAAAGAAAAAATCGACGAACTGATGAAGGAAATCTGACCCTCTGTGACGGAGAGGGTTGCAGTTATACAGGAAGGGAGAAAAATCATGCGTATTACGGAATTATTCACCGCGCAGTCCATCGCACTGGATGAGGCTCTGACCGATCAGGAGCAGATCATCAGCCGTCTGGTGGAGCTGCAGGCCACCCATGGCAACATCACGGACAAGGATGCCTACAAAAAGGCCCTTTATGCCCGTGAGGCGGAGGGCTCCACCTATGTGGACAACGGCATCACGGTGCCCCACGCCAAGACCAATGTAGTCACCCGGCCCAGTCTGGCGGCGCTGCGGCTGAGCAGCCCTGTGCAGTACAACGCCGAGGACGACGGTACCACCGACCTGCTGTTTGCCATTGCGGCTCCGGAAAACGGCAGCCTGCATGTGGACATGCTGGCCCGTATGATGCAGATGCTGATGAACGAGGACTTTGTAGAAAAGCTGAAGGCCGCAAAGACCCCGGCAGAGTTCCTTGACTGCATCGATGCACAGGAGGAGGCTCAGTTCGGCGCGGAGAGCTTCACCCAGCAGGAGATCCCCCAGAGCGGCTACCGCATTCTGGCCGTGACCGCCTGCGTCAACGGCATCGCCCACACCTATATGGCAGCGGAAGCCCTGACCAAGGCCGGTGACAAGCTGGGCCTGCCCACCAAGGTGGAGACCAATGGCTCGGACGGTGCCAAGAACATCCTCACCAGAGAAGAAATCGCAAACTGCGACGGCATCATCGTGGCAGCAGAAAAGAAGGTGGAGACCGCCCGCTTCGACGGCAAGCCGGTGCTGTTCACCCGGGTGGACGATGGCATCCACAAGCCGGAGGAGCTCATCAAGAAGATCGTGCACGGCGAGGTGCCTGTTTACCACGCCGAGGGCGGCGCACAGGCCGCCGAGGATGCTTCCGGCAAGGACAGCTTTGGCCGCACTCTGTACAAGAACCTGATGAACGGTGTCTCCCACATGCTGCCCTTCGTGGTGGGCGGCGGCATCATGATCGCACTGGCGTTCCTGCTGGACGATTACACCATCGATCCCTCCAACTTTGGCATGAACACCCCGGTCGCTGCCTTCTTTAAGACGGTGGGCAGCGCAGCCTTCGGTTACATGCTGCCCATCCTGTCTGCCTTCATCGCCATGTCCATCGCGGACCGTCCGGGTCTGGCGGTCGGTTTTGTGGGCGGTGTGCTGGCCATGAACGGCACCAACTTTGCAGGCATTGCAGCGGGTGAGACCACCGGTGTTTCCGGCGGCTTCCTTGCTGCACTGCTGGCCGGTTTTGCTGCAGGCTACATCGTCGAGCTGCTGAAAAAGATCACCGAAAAGCTGCCTGCCAGCCTGAATGGCATCCGTCCCATGCTCATCTACCCGCTGGGCGGTATGCTCATCCTCGGCGCGGTGATGTGCGGCATCAACCCGGTCATGGGCATGATCAACACTGCCATGACCGATTGCCTGAACGCCATGGGCGGCACCTCCAAGGTGCTGCTGGGTGCCATCGTGGCCGGTATGATGAGCATTGATATGGGCGGCCCGTTCAACAAAGCAGCTTACGTCTTTGGCACGGCAGCCCTTGCCTCCGGCAACTATGAGGTGATGGCCGCTGTCATGGTGGGCGGCATGGTTCCTCCCATCGCCATCGCCCTGTCCACCACCTTCTGCCCCAAGAAGTGGACTGCCGACGAGCGCCGCAACGGCATCGTGAACTACGTCATGGGCCTGTGCTTCGTCACCGAGGGTGCTATCCCCTACGCCGCCTCTGACCCGCTCCGCGTCCTGCCCAGCTGCGTCATCGGCGCAGCGCTGGCCGGTGCGCTCTCCATGACCTTCGGCTGCGCCCTGCGCGCACCCCATGGCGGCATCTTCGTCTTCCCCGTCGTGGACCACGCCCTGATGTATGTGGTGGCACTGGCCGCTGGCAGCATCGTGGGCGCCGTCATCCTGAGCCTGCTCAAGAAGACCCGCACCGAGTAACTCCCTTCCGGTTTTATTGAATCCATAAGCAAAACGGCTGGCCCTCCGTACTCCAGGAGGGCCAGCCGTTTTTGCGTTTTATTGCACTGCCTGCTTCAGGCGTTCGAGGTCTCCGGCATCCGGATGGGCCAATGCACGGTCAAAGTTTTCGATCAGCATGTCCAGATTGGAGGCCGGGTTCGGCTGCTGCTTCATCGCTTCATACCGCTGCCGCACCGACTGGGGCATCCGGCCCTGACACATATAGGTCCCCACAACGGTATTGCTGGGGTCCAGCTCCGCCTGCACGGCGCTCAGGATCTTTGCAAAATACTCCGCGCTGCCGCCGAAGCCTGCGGTGCCGAACAGAAAGACCTTTTTGCCGCGCAGCGTTTTCAAAAAGGCGTTGCAGTCTGCATCGGCATGGCCCCGGTCGGTCCAGAAGCCCACATACAGGGTGTCGGCCTCCGCTGCGGCTTCTGCCGGTGTGCCGAAGTAGCGGCAGCCTTCCTGCGGCAGCGTTTCCCGAAGGGTCTCTGCCAGCTGCTTTGTGTTGCCGGTCTGGCTGCTGTATACGATCGAGTAGCTCATACGATTCTCCTTTTTCATCGGTGTGTGTTTATTTTTCTTCCCGCCGTGCGTCGTAGATGCAGCGGGTGCCCTGGTGCGCCATCAGGCCGCCGAGGCACTTTTTGTTGCAGCGGACACAGCGGTGGATCGTTTTTGCCTGCCCCTTTTGCAGTTTGTTCACCCACTCCGGGTCGGCCAGAAGCTGGCGGCTCATGGCGGCGCACTGGATGCGCCCGGAGGCAAGCTGCTGCTCCACGAAATCGGGGTCGTTCAGGCCGCCCACGCCGCAGAGGGGCAGGCGGGTGTACTGCCGCACGGCATCGCAGAACTTGAGGAAGCAGCCCGGCTGGCCGAAGGCAGGGTGGCTGGCGGGCGGGATGGTGTTTTCCAGCGCCGAGTGGTTGGCCAGCGTGACATGGAAGCTGGTCACGCCCGCCTGTTCCAGCAGCGGCACAAAGACGGGCAGTTCTTCCACCAGAACGCCTGCGTTGCCGTAGTGGGGGTCTTCCTGCCGGACGGCCAGCTTGTAGTCAATGGGAAATTCCGGCACGGCGGCATGGACGGCCTTGACCGCTTCCACGGCAAAGCGGGCGCGGTTCTCGGCGCTGCCGCCGTATTCATCGGTGCGGTGATTGAAGATGGACGAGCTGAAGCTGCCGCACATCCGGTCGCCGTGCACCTGCACCATGTCAAACCCAGCCTGTTTTGCCAGCACCGCCGCCTTGCCGAAGCCCGCGAGGATGGCCTCGATCTTCCGCTTCGGCATTTTGGTGATGTAAGGCTCCACTTCGGCGTTCAGCTTTTCGCGCAGCTGGTCCGGGGTGAGCTTTTTGGCCAGCACGGCGGGGATGTATTTGAGCATCGCCAGCATGTTGGAATCGCTCTGGTGCAGCTGGGCGCAGACCTTGCAATCCGCCTTGTGGGCGATCTCCACGATCTGCTGATAAAACGCGAACCCCTTTGCATCGAAGAGGGATTTTTCGAACTTGCTCTTCCCCACCGGCACATCCCCGATGATGAGCATCGCGCAGCCGCCCTCGGCCAGCCGCCGGATCTCGGCAAGGTATTCTTCGTCCGGCAGGCCGAAGGTAGTGGGCGCAAAAATGATGCGGTTCTTCAGCTGCAGGCCCCCATAGTTCACAGGGCTCAGGATGGTCTCGTACATGATCACATGCTTCCTTTCTGTGCTGCTTTTTGCAGCAGTTCCAGCAGCTGGCGCTGCTCGTCGGCGGTCAGGCCGGTCAGGTTCCGGGCGTCCCAGCCATAAAACACCCGGTGGCAGACCGCAAAGGCCGTCCGGCCCTTTTCGGTCAGTTCCAGATGGTAGCTGCGGCCGCTCTTTTCTTTGGTGAGGAATCCATCCTCGGCCAGCTTGGTGAGGCTGCGCTGGGAGTGGCCCCAGTCCAGATGCAGTCTCTGCGTCAGCTCCGAGGGGGTGCAGCCGGGGTGCTTGCCCACATAGATGATAAAGTACATCATCCCGAAGCTCAGGCCCAGCTCCTGCAGCCGCTGGGTGGTGTAGGCGGCAAATCTCCTGTGCAGTGTCAGAATGCAGGAGGACACCGTAGCCGGTTCCATATGATCCGCTCCTTTCGTTCTCAACGGCCTGAGTATAGCATGTTTACTTGACAAAGTCAAGTATTTTTGCAAAGAAAAAACTCCGCATCTGTACGCGAAGTTTTTTCGGGCTGGTGTCATGCTTTGTTACGGCGCTCTTCTTCCAGCTCCCGCTTGAGGTCATCTTTGATCTCGACAAAGCATTCCAGAAGCATGGGGTTGAACGCGCCGCATTCGCCGTTCAGGATCATCTCCACCGCCTGTTCATGCGGGCAGGCTTTTTTGTAGCAGCGGTCACTGGTCAGGGCATCGTAGACGTCGGCCAGCGCCACCACCTGCGCCTCGATGGGGATCTCGTTTCCTTTCAGGCCGTCCGGGTAGCCGCGGCCGTCCCACCGCTCGTGGTGCCAGCGGGCAATGCTGTAGGCCGTTTGGAGCAGCGGCTCCGTGCAGAAGTTGTCCAGCTTGCTCAGCATATCCGCGCCGATGGTGGTATGGGTCTTGATGACCTCAAACTCCTCCGGGGTCAGCCGGCCGGGCTTGTTCAGGATCTTTTCGTCGATGGCGATCTTGCCGATGTCGTGCAGGGCCGAGGCCAGCGGGATGTTCTCCTGCATCTCGGAGGTGATGTGGTAGATGTTGGGGCGTTCGAGCAGTTTTGCGAGCACCCGCTCGGTGAGGCGGTGGATGTGCTGAACGTGCAGCCCGCTCTCGCCGTTGCGGAACTCCACCAGCTGGCTCAGCACCCCCACCAGCATGGAGGTGTTCCTCTCCCGCGCGCGGATCTGTTCGGACAGCAGGCTGACCAGCCGCCGCTGCTTGGCATAGAGCTTGATGGTGTTGAACACCCGGCGGTAGACGACGCGGGCGTCGAACGGGCGGGCCACGTAATCCGAAACACCCATTTCATAGGCGCGGCGGACGGAGGCCTCGCTGTCCTCGCCGGAGATCATGATGACCGGCAGATCCTCGATGGCGTGGTTGCGGTTCATGAAATCCAGCACCTCAAACCCATTCATCTTTGGCATCATAAGATCCAGCAGCACCAACGCGATATCGCCCATGTACTGCTGCATCTTTTTCAGGCACTCCTCGCCGTCCGCAGCTTCGAGGATGCGGTAATCCCCGCACAGGATCTCCGACAGGATGGCGCGGTTCATCTCGGAATCGTCCACGATGAGGATCTGCGGCTTTTCCTCCCGGCGGCCCGGCGCATCCTCCTGAAGCATCTCGCCGGAGACGACGACGCAGTTCTTCCGGACCTTGGCCTGATACATCAGCCGGTCGGCCTGCCGGACCACGGCATCCATGCTGTCGCTTGGCATCTGGATCAGCCCGCCGATGCTGGTCGAAAGCCGCATGTGGCTGTAGCCGGGCACGATGGCGTCATGGATCTTTTCGCAGATCCCCTCCAGTTTGATTTTGAAGTAATCCTCCGGGATGCCGGGCAGGATGAGCAGAAACTCGTCGCCGCCGAAGCGCACCAGCGCATCGGTCTGGCGGATGCAGCCGCGCACGATGGTGGCGGCGGTCTTCAGGGCCATATCGCCCGCGTGGTGGCCGTAGGTATCGTTGTAGACCTTGAAGTCGTCCAGGTCCATCAGCGCCACGCCGATGGGGCCTTTCATGCCGCGGACGATCTCCTCGTAATAGCGGCGGTTGTACATGTCGGTCAGAGGGTCGTGGTACAACTTGGTGTTGTAGCCGGAGAGTGCGCTGAACAGTGCCTCGGTGTCATCGGGTTCGACGATGGTATCGCTGTGCATCCGCTGCAGCAGTTCCAGCACATAGGGGGCTCCGTCCACCTCCATATATTGGGCCGACACCTGCACGATGTCCGGCGAGAAATATTCCAGCTTGGTGCGCTGGTCATGGTTCTCGAACGCACTCTTCACCGCGCAGTGGTGGCAGGCATAGCACAGGTCTTCCGCGTTGGGGTTGGAGCGCACGCCCTCTTCGATCCGCTCGATGGCGGCTGCATCCAGCAGACGCACATCTGTATAGAACTGCTGCAGATCGCTGATGAGCGTCTGAACTTCCTGCATTGTTTTCATCTTCGCCGTTTCCTACGCCTTTCTGCGCACCTCTCCGAATGTTGGAACAGAAAAGGCGCTTTTCTTTCCTATTATAGACGGTATTCAGCCCAAATGGAAGGGATTTTCCAAAACTTTTCTGCAAAACAGAATGCTGCCCCGCCGTTTTTCCAAAATCTGAACTTTTTCGGCACAAATGGTAGCCCTGTGAAACAAAAGGTGTTATAATAATTTTATCTATCACAAGCCATTTGACAGGAAGGGGTCCCCCACATGACGATCGAAGAATGCTACACGGCCATGGGCGCGAATTATCAGGACGTGCTCCGGCGCTTTTATAAGCCCGATATGATCCGGCGCTTTGCCCGGATGTTTTTGCAGGACACCAGTTTTCAGCAGCTGACCGATGCCATGGCCCGGCAGGACGTCAAGGATGCGTTTCTTGCGGCGCACACCCTGAAAGGGGTCTGCCTCAACCTCGGCTTCAGCAACCTCACGCCCTCTGCAGTGGCCCTGACGGAGATCCTCCGCGCGGGGAGCTTTGACGGTGCCGCCGAGCAGTATGCCCTTGTGGAGAAGGAATATCACAAGACCATCGAGGCCCTCAACGCCCTCGATTGAGTTCCGGATGGAGCCGCGGAGAGCCGGGGCTCTATTTTTCAGACCGGCTCGTTCTGGGGAAGGAGACATCATGCGATCTCGTTTTCGTCCGCTCGTCAGTCTGGTGCTGAGCGCTGCGCTGCTGCTGGGCTGTGTGGGCTGCGGCGGCAGTGCCAAGGCACCCACCACCATCACGGTGTGGAACTATTACAGCGGCGACCTTCTGAGCAGCTTCAACGCTCTGGTGGGCCAGTTCAACGCCACCGTCGGCAAAGAGAAGAACATCGTGGTCGAGAGCTTCAATCAGGGCAACGTGACCGACCTGGAAGCGAACGTTCTGGCCGCTGCGCAGGGCAAGGTGGGCGCTGCGGCTCTGCCCAACCTCTACTCCGGCTATGCCGACATGGCCTATGACCTCGACCTGATGGGCAAGGTCGTAGACCTGGCCCCCTATCTGACCGCAAAGGAGAAGGCCGCCTATGTGGACGGTTTTCTGTCCGAGGGCGACCTGATGAACAACGGGGAACTGAAGATCTTCCCGGTGGCAAAATCCACCGAGCTGCTCTACCTGAACGCCACCGACTGGGCCCCCTTTGCTGCGGCCACCGGTGTGACCTACGACGACCTGGCCACTTTGGAAGGCGTCGTGGAGGTGGCCCGCCAATACTACGACTGGACGGATGCCATGACCAGCACCCCCAACGACGGCAAGGCCTTCTTCGGCCGTGATGCGCTGGCCAACTACCTGCTGTGCGGTGCTCAGGAGATGGGCCTGACCATCTTTGATACCAAGAACGGCGTCATGACCCTGCATTTTGACAAAGACGTCATCCGCAAACTGTGGGATAACTTCTATGTGCCCTACATCAAGGGCTGGTTCGGTGCCAGCGGCAGGTTCCGCAGCGACGACGTGAAGACCGGCAATCTGCTGGCCTACGTCGGCTCGTCGGCCAGCAGCCCCTTCTTCCCCGCCCAGGTGATGACCAACGACGCCGAGAGCCACGCCATCGAACCGGCCATCCTGCCCTGCCCCTCCTTTGCAGGCTGCGCCCCGGTCGCCGCCCAGCAGGGTGCCGGCATGATCGTGACCAAAGGCACCGACGCCCAGATCCGGGCCTGCGTTGAATTTCTGAAGTGGTTCACCCAGCCGGAAAACAACATCGCGTTCTCCGTGAACTCCGGCTATCTGCCCGTGACCCACGCCGCCGCAAGCCTGAACGTCATTCAGGCCAGTGGTTTGGAGCTGACCGACACCGTCACCCAGGTGCTGGACCTCTCGCTGGATGCCGTGGAGCATGACGCCCTGTACACGACCCACGCCTTCCTGGAGGGTTCCACGGCCCGCACCACCCTGCAAAATGCCATGACCGATGCGGCGGAGGCCGACCGGGCTGTCGTGAGAGAGCGGCTCGCCGCCGGGCAGACGACCGAAGAAGCCGAAGCCGAGTTTTTGACCGACGAATACTTTGACCAGTGGTACGAATCCACGAAGGCCGCGCTGGAAGCCTACGCCGGCTGACCACCTGCCGCCCCCAACCCTTTTTGAAAGGAGCACCGGCCCATGAAACACTTCACCCGGCACAAACTGTCCGGGGCCCGCGCAGAGCGCTCCATTTTCGGCACCATCTTCAACGCGATGGTCGGTGTGCTGCTGGTGGAGGTCGCACTGCTCGTCGCGTCCATCTACGCGATGCGGGTCGGCCCCCAGCTGGACCAGAACGCGGAGGACATCCTCGCCATGCAGGTGGAGAACCGCAGCCGATACATCCAGACCACCCTGAACGATGCGCAGGAGCTTTCCACTCTGGAAAGTGAGATCAACGCCCTGACGCAGGAGCTGCTGGACAGCGGCAGGATCGACCTTGCCACGCTGGACAGCAGCAGCATCACCGCCTACCCCCTGCTGGAAGCGGCCACCCCCAAGCTCATCGCCGCTCTGCGCAGCAGGCCGGTGACCGGCATCTTTCTGGTGCTGAACACCCACGACCTGAACGAGCGCTCCGCTGGCAAGCGCCTGCCCTCCATCTATCTGCGGGATCTGGACCCCGACGCCTCGCCCTCCGAAAACAATTCCGACCTGCTGTTCGAACGGGCACCGGCCCGGCTGGTGCAGGAGCAGAGCATTGCCACCGACAAGAGCTGGTCCCCCGCCCTCACCTATCGAGCGATGGCCAGAGGCTATCTCTATGCGCCGTTCCAGGCGGCCTATGACGATGGTGCCCAGCTGAGCCCGGCTGATTACGGCCACTGGACCATCACCCCCTATGCTCTGAAAGGTGACGACCGGCAGGCCATCTATTACAGCCAGCCCCTCATCCTGCCGGACGGCACCGTCTACGGCATCATCGGCGTGGAGCTTCTGACCAGCTACCTCGCCGAGAAGCTGCCCTGCGCCGAACTGCAGGGCGACGGCTCCGGCCTCTATCTGCTGGCCTGCTCCAATATGATGTTGAACCTGGACACCCTCTCGCTGGATCTTGCACCGGTCCTGTGCAGCGGCAGTTCGGCGTTTGCCAGCGGCACCACCGCTGTGGCATCCCGGCGCGGCACCGGCTGCTTCCGTCTGGTGCAGGACCATGTGCCCTACACAGCCTCCGTGATGTCGCTGAATCTCTACAACCGGAACGCCCCCTTCTCCGGGGATCGCTGGTATCTGGTGGGCATGGTGCCCACAGCCAACCTCTCGGCCTTCTCCGACCGGGTGCAGCAGCTGCTCTTCCTCACCGTACTGCTCACCCTCATCGCAGGCTTTCTGGCGAGCTTTCTGGTCAGTGAGCGGATGTCCAAGCCCATCCATCGGCTCTCCGCTGCCGTGGCCAAAGCGCAGGAAAACGCCGTGGCCATGCCGCAGCTGCCCACTACCGGCATCCTGGAAGTAGACCAGTTTGCCTCGGCCATCACCCACCTTTCGGAGGATGTGCTGGCCTCCTCCACCCGCTTTCTGCGGATCATGGAGATGGCCACGGTGGAGCTGGGCGGCTACGAGCTGCGCAGCGACAGTGTCTTTGCCACCGACAACTTCTTCCAGATGCTGGGGCTGGCCACCCCGGAGCCGCTCACGCCCCGCAGCTTCCGCAACGCCCTCTCCCGGATCGCGCATTCCAGCCTCTACCGCACCACGGATGCAGGCGGCTCCATCTTCCTCGTCCAGAGAGAGGACGAGGTGCGGTATGTGATCCTCCGTGTGACCCGCATCTACGGCGAGACCGCCTCAGAGGTGGGCCTGCTCGAAGATGTGACCAGTGCCATGCTGGAGCAGCAGCGCATCGAGCGGGAGCGCGACTACGATATCCTCACCGGGCTGTACAACCGTCAGGCGTTCAACCGGGTCTGCGCCGACCTCTTTGCCCACCCGGCCCAGCTGCACTGCTCGGCTCTGCTGATGATGGATCTGGACAACCTCAAGCAGATCAACGATACCTACGGCCACGACTGGGGCGACCAGTACATCCGCCAGACCGGCCAGTGCTTCGCCGCCAACATCCCAAAGAACACCGTCTGCTCCCGCCTGTCCGGCGACGAGTTCCTGCTGCTGTTCTACGGGTACGACACACAGGACGCCATCCGCGCCGAGCTGGACAAGCTGAGCGCCGCCCTGCGGGCCAGCTGCTCCACCCTGCCCAACGGCAAAACGCTGAACATCAGCATCTCCGGCGGCGTGGCCTGGTACCCGGAGGATGGCAAAGACCTGAAGACCCTGAAAAAATACGCCGACTTCGCCATGTATCAGGTCAAGCAGTCCCGCAAGGGGCAGGTGGGCGATTTTGACATCGGCGTCTACCACCGCGAGGAGTATGCCGCCCAGACCCAGCGCGAGTTCCTGCAATTGCTGCGGGAAGAGCAGGTGTACTACTATTTCCAGCCCATCTTCAGCGCACAGACCGGACGGGTGGTGGCCTACGAGGCGCTGATGCGGGTGAACACGCCCACCCTCACCTCGCCTTCGCAGGTGATGGCGCTGGCCCACGAGCTGGACCGCCTGTACGACATCGAGCGGATCACCATGTTCCATTCCAGCGAGGCATTCGAGAAGCTGCAGAGCCGGGGCCTCATCCGGAAGGACGCCCTGCTCTTCGTCAACTCCATCGCCAATGTGAACCTGAACGATGAAGACATCCAGGAATATCACCGCCGCTACCCCGACCTGCTCAAACAGCTCGTCGTGGAGATCACCGAACAGGAAGACCTGGACCGCGCATGTCTGGAGCGGAAGCGGAACATACCGGGCTTCTCCGGTGCCTTCGCGCTGGATGACTACGGCACCGGCTACAGCAACGAGCTCAATCTGCTGGAACTGTCGCCCCGGTACATCAAGATCGACATCTCCATCATCCGCGGCATCGAGAAGGATCCCGACAAGCAGCAGATCGTCTCGAATATCGTGGCCTACGCCCACGCCCGCAGTATGCAGATTCTCGCTGAGGGCATCGAGGAAGAGATCCAGCTGCACAAGGTCATCGACCTGGGCGTGGACCTGCTGCAGGGCTACTACCTCTGCCGCCCGGCAGCCGTGCCCTCCCCCATCGCATCCGAAGCACTGGATGTCATCCGCGCTGCCAGCGCCGCGCATTCGGATGCCGGCTAAGTGCAAAAAAGAAACGGCCTTTCGGCCGTTTCTTTTTTGTTATCGACCCAGCTGCCAGAATGCGACGGCGCTGGCGGCGGCGACATTGAGCGAATCGACGCCGTGGGACATGGGGATCTTGACCGTGTAATCGCAGGCGGCGATGGTGGCATGGGCCAGACCATCGCCCTCGGTGCCCAGCACGATGGCCAGTTTCGGCTCTGCGGCCAGCGCTTCGTCGTCGATGGGGACCGAGCGGTCGCTCAGAGCCATGGCTGCCGTTTTGAAGCCCATGGCGCGGAGGCGGGCCAGCCCCTGTCCGGGCCAGTCGGCGGGCGTCTCGCCCAGCTGGGCCCAGGGCACCTGAAACACCGTGCCCATACTCACCCGCACTGCGCGGCGGCACAGCGGGTCGCAGCAGGAGGGGTTGATGAGGACGGCATCCATGTTCAGCGCTGCCGCACTGCGGAAGATGGCGCCCACGTTGGTGGAGTCCACGATGCCTTCCAGCACCGCGACGCGGCGGGCCTCTTTGCACAGCTCCTCGGCGCTGCGGGGGGCCGGGCGGCGGAAGGCGCAGAGCACACCCCGCGTCAGCTCAAACCCGGTGAGCCCGGCCAGCAGCTCCCGGTCCGCCGTGTAGACCGGGGCATCGCCGCAGCGGGTCAGGATCTCCGCCGCCGGGCCGGTGATCTGCCTGCGCTCCATCAGCAGCGAGACCGGCTCATACCCGGCGTCCAGCGCGCGGGAGATCACCTTGGGGCTCTCGGCGATAAAGATGCCTTTTTCGGGTTCCAGCCGGCAGCGCAGCTGGTTCTGCGTCAGGCGGGCGTAGGGGTCCAGCTCCGGCGCATGGAAATCGGTGATCTCGACGATGTTCGGCATGAGAATTTCTCCTTTTGGTTCCAGAATCAGTCTTATTGTAGCACAACCGGCGTTTCTTTGCAAAACATGGTGGCCATGTTCGTTTCACATGGTCGAATCCGCCAAAAATGCCGCCAGAATTTTGACAAATCCTCCAAAATGCGCTATCATAGACAGGAACTTGTGAAGAGGGGGAACCATTCCGTGTCCATCAGTCGAAAACTGTCCCGCAATGGGCAGATGTCCGAAGCATTCTGCACCGCCATGTTCCTGTCGGTCTCCGGCGGCCTGCAAGATGTTTATACCTATTTATATCGCGGCAAGGTGTTTGCCAATGCACAGACCGGCAACATCGTGCTGTGCAGCGTGAAGCTCCGTTGCGAAGTCCTCTTGCCGCAAGCTCCGCAATTTCACGCTCCCGTTTGCTGAGCGGCTCCTCTCATTCATTCTCCTGCTTGGGAATGAACGCCTTCCATTCCGGCACAGCGGGGATATTCTGTATCGGCAGGCTGCGGATTTCCTGAATGACAGCGGCATATTTTCTGGAAACAGAGGGCAGATAAAACAACGGCTCCAGATATTCGCGGAAATAAGCCGCAAACGAAAGCACCTGATCCCGTTCTGCCAAGGAAAGCGTAAATTCCAAATGTTCCGCCGCCTTTCGGCTGCGTCCGATGGCAAAATAGCAAAGCGCCAGATTGGTATGGATAAAAAGCCGGGACGGAAGAGCAATCAGCCTTGCATCCACCTTCAATGCTACCTCCAGAATCCCAATCGCCTTATGATAATTCTTCTTCAGAATAATTCTTGGAATACGCACACCCTTGATGGCACTGTTTGTAAAATTCAAATCATACAGCCGATTGGATGCCGCCTGCAGGCGCTTTCGCAATCTGCTCTCCTTCGGCTGCAGCATGGCAAAATACGCCGAAGATCCAGAAGCTCTTCTTGGCCAGGTACTGCTTGTCCT
>OGZW01001391.1_pt1 | contig 19641 bp, 18 predicted proteins | sample 1577001 | NCBI WGS metagenome assembly OGZW01 (sample SAMEA3541519, study PRJEB24748) | human gut metagenome | biome: human gut; feature: human-associated habitat; material: faeces | place: China | collected 2012 | reverse complement strand
GCTTGAATGGAGCAAACACTAATAAATGCAGTGATTAATATGATCAAAAGTGTTTTCATAAAATTATTTTTTTGATTATGTTATGTGTGCAAATTAAGAGATTGTTATTCATAAAAACAACTCTAAAAGTGTGTAGTTTTTGTGTAGTTTTGCTTTCTCAGATGTAGTTTCTGTGTAATGTGAGGTCTCTTTTCAGATAGAAGTGATAGCTTTGATGAAATTATCATTTTTGTCAAGTTGCATTTTCTTTTCAAGAATGCTACTCCGTCTTTTATATATGCTATTAGGGGTTCTGCTCAAAATGACTCCAAGTTCCTGTATGGAAAAGCCTGACAAGTGAATGCAACAAAAGAAAATATCTTTATCGGTCAGTAATGGAAAGTTCTTTTTCAGGTGTGAAGTATATTCGGGAATCAAACAATTAACCTCCTTTATTAATGACTTTTGGTCATCGTTTGTTAATTCCGGTTTTTCTGTTGACTTTGCATTAATATCATTTTGATGATTCAATATGCTTTGTGCTTTCTTATAAAAAGCAGTTTCCTGTAATTGACCTTTTACTTTTTCTATATCTATTTCTATTTCCATTGTTCTTATACTATCTTTTTCTGATGATACTTTCTTGCATTTATATTGTCTTATAAATAGGTAGCTCCCTACTATAAGTATGCCTATACTGATATATAATATCCATCTTTTTACGGGAAAATCAGATTTATATTGGGGTGGAGTAGGAGGATAAAACGCATTTGTCGACAATATATAGAGATTCTGATTGTGTGCACTATCTTGATAGGAGGAGTAAAGCCTTTCCAATTCCAGTGATTCTTCTAATTTATTTAATTTCTTGGCAATATCGGCAAGGCGCATATAAGCGTTGGCTTTGGTGATGTATTCTTGGGTATGCAAGGCTTTATTGAAATAGAGATGAGCAGAATCATATAGCCGAGCTTTGTAGTAGACGTCTCCTAATAAAAGATAACCTTTGGCATATAATACAGTATCAGTTAAGAGGGTGAAATTTTCTTTAGCGTATTTTATAGCCTCTTTATTTTTTTGCATTCGACTGTACAGGGCACTTAAAGAAGATGCAATGTCAGCTTTCAACATATTGTTGGAAAAATGTCTTGCTAGTTCTGAGGCTTGTAATAGTAAGGATTCAGCTTGCTGGTAATGTGCTTTTCCTTTTTCTATATTTATACTTCCGCGTTTGGATAAGGCTTCAACCAAGTTGATTGTGTCTTTCTGCAAGGTCGCTTGCTGCTGCATCAACTGATATATGGAATCCGCATTGTTATAATGGTTTTCTTGATAGTAAATGTTGCCAATATTATTATATATCAATGATAATAGTTTTGACCTTTCACTGTTCTTAGCATAATAGCTTGCATTTACATATAGGTTTAGTGCATGAGAATAGTTCCTTTGATCCCTTAAAACTCCTCCCCAATGGTAATACGCTTTCGCCTGCATCTGTACATCTCCAATAGAATCATAATACTGCACAGCCGTCCGTATCAGTGAATCATCCGTTTGTACAATGTAGTTTTTGTCTCTGGCTTGTGTCAGTAGCAGAGCATAGTAAGCGCGATCCGCGTGTACTGTCAGTTGTTGAGATTCTATGCTTTCTAGAATATGCAATGCACTGTCTGGATATTCTTCCATTAACGAATCTGCTTGTACTAACAGTATATTGTGATTGTGCTGTCGTGTACATGAGTTTAGTAAAAGAAAACTTATTAGCCATATTGTAACATAAATGCCCTGCTTCATTTTGATGAGTATTTGGTTAGTAGTATACAAAGGTATCTCTTTTGAGAAATATTACCAAGGCAACTGTATGTTTTTTGAGTTCTCTTTCTTCTTATCTTTCTCAACACGTTGAGAATCTTTTCTCACATAATTAAGAGTTTATTCTCATCATATTGAGAAGAAACTCTCACCATATTGAGAAAAGATTCTCTATAAAGGGAGAATACTTTCTTTATAAAGCTTCTATTTGCTTCTTATCTGTTATCCGAGGATACTAATAAATACTTCAATTCGGCCAATTGATAAACGCTTGGCATATAGTGTCCGTTGACAATAACCGCTGGTGTATGACTGATATTATTTCGCTCACAATATTCTTGTTGCTGTCTCCAAAGTAGCTGTGCAACGTCATTGATGTAGTATTTCTCTACACCCGGTATTTCCTGAATCTCGAACCATTCCTCCAGTAAATAAGTAGCCTTTTCCCAACCTTCGGAGAGATAGGCGGAGAGAATTGTCTGTGCAATATGTGCTCCCAGACGATCATTGGTGTATATGACTAATGAGATGGATATATCCGCTGAGATCTCCCGAATGTGGTGGTGAACTTTGGCGCATGCCTTGCAGTTGGGATTCACAACTACCATCAGTCTGTCTTTTGTATGATCGGCAGAATTGTGTAAAGCTATATCAGGATGGATCATCGTTCTGACTTTAGGCTTTAACGCCAGTAGCTTCTGGAAAGTGATTGGATTGAGTAGACCGGATAATTTGACCTTCATGAAACGCTTCTCCTTGTCTGAAGAAACAAGTGCTTTTGCCTGTATCCAGAATATCAGGCAGATAACGCTGACTGCAATCATAGAAAAGAGAATCCGGATGGAAAATCTCCATTCAAAGTTATTCCGTATGATATAAAGCGATGCTGCTGTCAGCCAGACCGAGAAGGTGGTGAGCATACAAAACAGACAGGCTTTATGAATAAAGAATATCTGATATATAATAGAGTATAGCGTAAATGCAATTGCTATGAAAACAGACAGGGCAGCCAAAAAATGAAACTCTTCGGGACAGACGGCTGTGAAGAAGAACATAGTGGTGAAATACATCCACGATAGCTCTCCAATTCCTATTCCTGCAATACTTGCACCCTTGGATTTGAGTACTTCATTGCAATCTATAACTTTACCTATATGGCAGAAACGGTGTAGAAAATGATGGTCTACCATTTCTTTGTATAGGATTATAGTAGAAATGAGAATACCGCAAGTTAATGCAGAGAGATAGAGTGGTAATCCGGGGGGATAATTTCTGCTCCAGATTGAAGAGAAAACTAAGAGGACAGATATGATCCCGGCAATTAGTATTCTGTGTTGCCGACACATATAATTAATATTTTTGATCAGGCAATGAGATTCACAGATGGTTTCCCGAGTGATTTCACCTAACAGGACAATTCCTGTCCATTGGTGAATAAATAATTTTCTACTTATGGGCATGTGGCTGACTTCGGAAGTAGTGATAATGAGCCGATCCTGTTCTATCTTTTCAACAAGACAGAATGTAGAATGGCTTGTTTCTAATTGGGTAATGAACGGGCCGTGCAGCTTCTCCAGATATTGGGGTTGAAGTTGGTAAACTACGTTCTTTACATGAAGTGCATCTAAAGCGTCACTGATACCTTGCATGGTGTTGCCCAACGGATTGTCGAGCAGACGGCATATAGTAGTCCTGCTCACTTTTACGGTCAATGACCGTAAAAAGTGATGGACTACTTCACTGGTGGCATAATCATCTCCCAGCATAGTCTGAATTTATAGTTAAAGTTTAGGTTAGGTTCTTTGTTAAAGAGTAAAGTATCCGCTTAAGCGAATTTCATCTGATACAATCTCTATCTGATATTCTCCGGAATTTTCTGCACTTACATTGATTGTGATAAGTGTAGGCATGGAATAAGTCTCAGAATAAACGACTGCTCCTGTAGAAACATTTGTAATGGTAATACTTGCAGAAGGCAAATCCTTGTTGAAAACTACAGTGACTATATCACTATTAACATAGGCACTGGCGGGTTGGATGATGATGCTCCGAGCTATAGGACCACCTTCTTTAGATCCTACCGGGTCTAAGGGAATCTCCCTTTCATCATCATCGGCAAATGAAAAACGATCCTGGGCTTGCAATGAAATACTGCCCAATACTACAGTTAATACAAAAAATGCAAATAATAACTTTTTCATAAGATATACTTTTAATTTGTTACGACGGCGGCAAATTTAGAGAGAAATTATCCAATGAGAGTGTATAAAAAGTGTAGAAATGTAGGGAAAAGGTTCTATAATCTGGAATTTGCTCTTATTTTTATAGAAGTTTCTCCAGAATATCACGAAGTGACATTGATTTATCGGTGTATTTCATTTTCTGTTCTAATATTTTCTTAGTCTTTTTATATATGGCATCTCTGCTACATTCCATAATATATCTGAAATGGCTGGTAGGTATGTCTGTCAGATATAGACAGCAAAGGTGTATTTCATCTTGCGACAGGGGATATTTTGTAGCAAGACGGATAGTTATGTTATTCCAGCGTATATCAGTTTCTGCAATTAGCTGCCTCCAATCTTCTTCATCGAAATACTCGCTCGATTTATCTGTTTTCTTATATGATTGGATGATTCGTTTCATTTTTACATATACTTCAGAGTGTTCATAGGATTCTTTAAGTAATGCTTGACGTTCTGTTTTTAAAGTGTATAGTTCTTCTTCTAGGATTTGTTTTTCTGTTTGGCTGTAGTTATGTAGGGCGATCTCTTTTTGTAGAAAGTTGATTTGCTCATTTTTCTGTTGAAGCAGTTCTTCTGTCTGCTTGTTTATTTCTATTTCTTTTCGTTTGAAGTTGATTACTTCTTTTTTGTGTCTTTTCCATAATGCGAGAAATAGTGTCAAGAAAATCACTATTCCTATGGCTATATAATAATAAACTTGATCTAAGTTTGCTTTGAATTCTGATTGTTTGCGCTGTATTAGTATATTTTTCTCAGCTGTAACGATTTCAGCACTCTGTTGCTTTTGTTGGGCGCTATCCAGATAAGAAGAGTATTTTCTTTCCATCTCAAGTGCCTTTTCCAATAATCCCTGCTTTTTGGCAATATCAGCTAAACGCATATAGGCACCTGCTTTGGTATAGTGGTCTTCGCTATGAAGGCTTTTATTTAAGTAAATTGAGGCGGAATCATATTGAGATATTTTGTAATAAGCGTCACCCAAAACCAGATAGGCCCTGTCCAGTGCATTTGAATTATCTTGATTGTTGATATTGAGTTTTGCGAATTCAACAGCTTTTTCCCCCATGTTCATACGTCCGTATAATAGACTTAATGAATAAGCTGTTTTGGCTATCATACTTCTTTGATTCATGTTACATGAAATATTGAAAGCATGGAGTATTTTTTCTTCTGCTTTTTGATAGCATTCTCTTCCTTTTCTTATGTTTATCATCCCTCGTTGGGATAGTGCATCAGCCCAAAGGATAGAGTCTTTCTCCAATATTGCTAATTTTTCTGTTATTTGATAGATTGAATCGGCTTGTTCATTTAATCTTTGTAAATAGTATAAATAGGCTATATTGTTGTATATATGCCCTGTTAAACTATTGTCAAAGATTCTTTTTGAATAGGTTATGGCTTTAAAGAATTCTTTTAGAGCTTCTGGATGATCGTCTTTGTTTCTCCAAATGCATCCTAAATAATAATGTGCCCTTGCCTGCATGGCTGTATTTTTAGTGGAATCATAATATTGCACTGCAATACGTATTAGAGAATCCTCAGTTTGATGGATGAAATTCTTGTCTTTGACTTGTGTCAATAATAGTGCATAATATGCGCGGTCGGCTGCTAAGTGTAATCCCTTTGGTTGAATACCCTGTAAGAAATGTAAGGCGCTGTCAGGGAACTTTTGTATGAGAGAATCGGCTTGTACAAGTTGGATGTTCGGGCTGGAACGAGTACAAGCCGCTAATATACAAGATGCAAGTAATAACATAGCTAAGATAGTGGTTTTCATTGATTTATCATTTGTTGTTGCAGCCTGCAAAAGTACCCGTTTCTGGTGATAAAACAATGTAATGTAGGTGTGGAAAATAAACAACCCCTATTCCTGAAAATAAATCAGAAATAGGGGCTTATTAATTTTAGGTGTATTTTTTATCAGGTATGTAGCTCCAATACAAAACGGCACCCCTTGGTATAACTGCTGTCCAGCGTCAGGCTACCATTCATTTTAGTAGCAATTAGAGAACAGATAGGTAGTCCCAAACCGTCACCTTCTGTAAGGTCTTTCACTTTGGTGAAAGGCTTGAAGAGGTCTGCCTGTTCTTCTTCGGCAATGCCGGTTCCTGTGTCGCTTATGATGAACTGATGAGTGTGTGCTCCACGTTTTTTGAAGTCCAACCAGATTTTACCACCTTCGGGAGTAAACTCGGCGGCATTGTTCAGCAAGTGGAGAAGAATGCGTTCAAGTTGTTCCGGATTCGTTTTTACACTGAGCTTCGGTGCATTGACGGCAGTAGTTATGTCTGGTTTCAAGCCGCTTTTAATCTTATCCATAACACTTTCGCAGAAAGTATTGATGTTGATTTCACGCATTTCGTAAGCCTCTGATAACGTATTTTCCAGGTTAGACAGTTCTTGGATGTGTTCTGCAAAACCCTTCAGGGCACGAACGCCCGGTTGCGTTGCATCCAGAGTATTCAGAGTTGGTTCCATTTGTGCTGAGATATTCTGGATAAACTGGGTTTTCAGTTCATTGTGCTCGTTCGCAATCTGGATGGCTTTCTTTTGCTTCCGGGTAAGGAGAACGAAACGCAGCAATACGATGCCGGCCAGTACTAATACAGCAGCAAGGAGTCCGGCGAGGATGCAAAGACCAATGATGATGTACTGCTTGGCGGAGAGAGAGCTGTCTTTCTCTTCGATAGTTTGCAGGCTCTCGTCATACTTCCGTTTCAGAACATTCAGTTCATCTTGGGCGGTAAGTGCTTTTACAGAATCCGTCCAAAGAATGTACTTGTCGTAAGTGCGGGCCACCAGTCCGGCATTATTTGCTTTGCGGGCAATGTCGATCAATGTCTTATAAGACTCGTCTACTTTAGCGTAGTTTTTCTGTTCCTTATATTGACCGATCAGGCGGTTGATATAGGCATCTCCTTGCGAATTCATGCCGAAAGTATAATAATAATTGGCCTGAGTATAGAGCAAATCATTATTGAGGGAGTCATTTTTAGCAGCTTTTGCAGTTTCTTCCAGCTTGGTCAGTTGTTCTTTGGCTCGGGCAGGATTCTTAAGGTTGATATACATTTGCAGGCGCTCTTTATTGATGCGGAAACGCAGATCCGGCATAGCCTTGCCACTTTTCTGTTCGCCTCCTGTAACCAATAGTTCCGCACCGCGCAACAGCTCGAAAGCTTCCTTATAATAGTTTTCCCGATGATAGAGGGCACTGGCGTTAACACCGCACTCTACAGCTTTGTCATACTTTTCTTGCGAGGAGAAAGCATTGTAAGCTTGCAGGAAAAGGTAACGGGCTTTAATATATTCTTTTTGTTTCAGGTTAGTTTGTGCCTGTTGCATTAGCTCATCGGCGCGGCTGGTGCTTTGCGCGAAAGTCACTGTGCTTAAACACAATACGAGAGATAGAATGAAAGCAAATTGTTTCATGAGCATAACTATTTATATGAATTTGCAAGCAAAAGTAAAATAATCTTTTAGTATTTGAAACTACTTCCGCCTAAAAATTCACGTAATAATGAGGTAAACGGTATTTCTTTGTCTTGTATGGGTGTAAAATATTTGATGAACTTCAACAAACGGTACGCTTCGGCATACTCAGGGCAGTTGCGAGGCACACTGGTCAATATGGGTTCGGCATGGCAGCGCAGTACGGCAAATTCAAACAACAGTGCGGAGTTGAACATCACATCAGCATTTTCCTGATAAGGGAATATCCATTTGTCTTCTCCGGCTCGTACACTGGGCCAGCGGGAAATGGTTTCCCGTGCCGAGTAGCCGCGGTAGTTGAAGTCTCGGATAATACGGCGCAACAAACGGTTGTCCGTAGTGGGAATCCAGTTATGGTCGTCCAGGGAAATAGTAGTCAGGGCGGACACATAGATTTTGTATTTATTCTCTGCCGGTATTTGCGGGGTGAGTTCAGGATTCAGTGCATGAATACCTTCCAGAATAAGGATGGTATGCTCGTCTATCCGTAACTTGTCACCTTTATATTCACGCTGCCCGGTGGTGAAGTTGAAACTCGGCAAGTCTATTTCTTCACCTCTTAACAGAGCTTTCAGGTCTTCCTCAAACTTTTTGAGATCGAGTGCGTAAAGTGATTCGTAATCATAATCGCCATTCGCATCTCTTGGGGTATCTTCCCGGTTCACAAAGTAATTATCCAAGGCTATAGGATATGGGCGAAGTCCGTTCGTCATAAGCTGTACGGAAAGACGTTTGCTGAAAGTGGTCTTACCCGAAGAAGAGGGACCGGAGATAAGTACCAGTTTCACACGATTGCCATTTTCACCACGGTGATAAATATCATCGGCAATTTGGGCTATCTTTTTTTCTTGCAGTGCTTCGGCTACGTTGATCAGGTCGGTGGCATGCCCCTGTTCACAGGCAAGATTGAAGTCTCCTACATTGCCCAATCCCATGATGTAGTTCCAACGGAGATGTTCTTTGAAGACATCGAGCATTTTTTCTTGCTTGACAACTTCTTCCAAAACATTGGGATTTGCTTTGTTGGGTATGCGCAGTAACAAGCCATCGTAGTATTTTACGATATCGAACAGCCAGATAAAACCGGTACTGGGTAACAGGTTACCATAATAATAGTCGATGGTGTCGCCTAACGAATAATAATAGGTATAGATAGAACCTGAGGTTTCCAGTAGTTTCACTTTGTCCGTCATTCCCCGTTCATTGAAGATGCGTACTGCTTCGGTGGTATGACATTCTGTGCGGCGGTATGTGATATTTTCATCTATGATTTCCTGCATACGCTTTTTAATGGCGGATACATCTTCCAGGGTAATTGGGCGTCCGATGCGGAGATTGCAAAAATATCCTTTGGAGACAGGGTGTTCCACAAAAAGTTTGCCATCGGGAAACAGTTCGCTGACAGCTTTATAAAGTACGAAACAAAGGCTGCGTACGTATGTCCGCAAGCCGGATGAGTCGCGTATATCGAGGAATTCTACATCTTTATTATTATATACCCGGAAATTCAATCCTTCGGACCGGTTATTAACTTTCGCACTGACAACCTGATAGGGAAAATTAAGATTAAAACCGTAATAAATATCCAAAAGTGAACTCCCGATGGGGAATTCTTTAGAAATATTATTATTTTTGCAACAAATTTGTAACATGTGTTTCATGACGTCTCCTTTTTAGGTGATTAATACGTTAAATATAGATATAATAACAGATGTGGCATAAAACCTTCTAATTAATTAAAGATGGAATATTCTTTTTATGATTTTTTAAAGCTGCTTGGCTCACTGGCATTATTCTTGTACGGAATGAAGATAATGAGTGAAGGACTTCAAAAGTTTGCCGGCGACAGGCTCCGGAAAATTCTAACGGCAATGACTACCAACCGGGTAACCGGGGTGCTGACGGGTGTGCTGATCACAGCACTGATTCAATCTTCTTCTGCAACTACCGTTATGGTGGTGAGTTTTGTAAACGCCGGACTACTCACTTTATCCCAATCCATTGGTGTAATAATGGGAGCCAATATCGGTACTACCGTTACAGCATGGATTATCTCGGCATTAGGCTTCAAAGTTGATATAGCCGCTTTCGCACTTCCTCTACTTGCCTTTGGCATCCCTCTTCTCTTCTCTCAAAAAAGTCATCGTAAGTCTATCGGTGAATTTATTTTCGGTTTCTCTTTCCTTTTTATGGGACTTTCTATGTTACAATCCAATGCACCGGATTTGAAAGCAAATCCGGAAATGCTGGCTTTTGTACAGAGTTATACCGATATGGGATATATTTCTATTCTGTTGTTTGTGTTTATCGGTACTATTCTGACTATGGTTGTGCAGGCATCGGCAGCAACCATGGCTATTACGCTTATCATGTGTGCCAATGGATGGATTAGCTTTGAATTGGGGGCGGCATTAGTATTGGGCGAGAATATCGGTACTACTATTACTGCCAATCTTGCTGCTTTAACCGGTAATACGCAGGCGAGGAGGGCTGCATTGGCTCATCTGGTATTCAATGTCTTCGGTGTGATCTGGGTACTCTGTCTCTTTACACCGTTCACGAGTGGTGTATCGTGGTTTGTGGAAAACGTGATGGGAACGAAAGATCCTGCTGTAGCCGTTTCATTTAAGTTATCAGCATTCCATACTTGCTTTAATATCTGCAATGTATTGATCCTTATCTGGTTTGTGAGACTGATAGAGCGTACTGTTTGCGCTATTATTCCACAGAAAGAAGCCGACGAGGAATATCGTCTCCGCTTTATCTCCGGTGGTATGCTTTCTACAGCGGAGCTTTCCATATTGCAGGCACGCAAGGAAATTCACCTCTTTGCAGAGCGCACTCATCGTATGTTCAATATGGTGCAAGATTTGCTGCATACGGATAAAGACGACGATTATAATAAGCTGTTCAGCCGTATCGAGAAATATGAGAATATCAGCGATAATATGGAATTGGAGATAGCCAATTATCTGAACCAGGTGTCCGACGGACGTTTGAGTTCAGAAAGTAAGCTGCAGATTCGTGCCATGCTTCGTGAGGTCACGGAAATTGAAAGTATTGGTGATAGTTGCTATAATCTTGCTCGTACTATCAATCGTAAACGTCAGACCAATCAGGACTTCACAGAAAAGCAATATGATCATATTCACTTTATGATGAAACTGACGGATGATGCGTTGGCACAAATGATTGTCGTTGTGGAACGCTCCGACCACCAAAGTATTGACGTGAATAAGTCATTCAATATTGAGAATGAAATTAATAACTATCGCAATCAGCTGAAGAATCAGAATATTCTGGATGTAAATAATAAAGAATATGATTATCAGATGGGCGTTTACTATATGGATATTATCGCAGAGTGCGAAAAGCTGGGCGATTATGTGGTAAATGTAGTAGAAGCAAGTAGTGATGTAAAAGAAAAGAAAGCGTCTTAAGACGCTTTCTCAAATTCTTCTTTTCCGACTCCACATAGCGGGCAAACCCAATCTTCAGGAAGGTCTTCAAACGATGTTCCCGGCTCAATGCCGTTTTCCGGATCGCCCATTTCGGGATCGTAAACGTAGTCACAAACTGTGCAAATGTACTTGTCCATAAAACTATTTTTTAGGTTTTCTTTATAAATAACAATAAATACCGCTCTTTTGTTTCCGGTTTTGATTTGAAAGAGATATATTTGTTTCGTTTTTATTGTAAATGAACTCTTTATGACGATACTAATTCTGATCGGTATGGCGGTACTTGTGGGAGTATTGCTATTGTATGTGTTTGAACTCGGTAGAAGTAGACGTCTGCTGCTTAAAGCAGGAAACGCCAGAAAAGCATTGCGCAGCTCAGAAGAACTGTTTCGTTCCATTATGCAAAATGTTCATGCTTTTATTCTTTTGATAAACAGGGATTTTGTTGTTACCCGGACAAACTATTATGATATCACCAAAGCCCGTAAGCCGGAAGGTAGATTACCCCGTGTAGGAGATTTGCTGCGTTGTAATAACGCATTGTCCGCCGAAGGAGGATGCGGAACGCATGAACTTTGCGGCAGTTGCCCTATCCGGAGAAAGATAGAAGAGACTTATCGTGCGAAAAGTAGTTTTACTGACTTGGAGGCTACACTCAATATAAGGGATAGGCGAGGAGAGGTATCTGAATGTGATACGTATGTTTCCGGCGAATATATGGAGATAGATGACAAGGAAGGCATGGTAATTACTGTACATGATATTACACGCTTGAAAAAAGCCGAAGTGGAATTGCATAAAGCCCGTGAAAAAGCGGAGAATGCAGATCGTTCCAAATCAGCCTTTCTTGCCAATATGAGTCATGAGATACGTACACCGTTGAATGCCATTGTCGGTTTCTCCGAGTTGCTGGCTTCTGCCGGTACGGAAGAGGAAAAAACACAGTTTCTGGAAATAGTGCATTCTAATAATGAGTTATTGCAGCAATTGATTGCTGATATTCTTGACCTTTCTAAAATAGAAGCAGGTACATTGGAATTTACGTTCTCTGAAGTGGACGTCAAGCAACTGATGCTTGATATAGAACAATTGTTCCGTATGAGATTGGAAGATAAAGCTGCTGTTATCCAGATTATCAGAGAAACTCCTTCTGATGAATGTATTATGTATACAGACAGAAACCGTTTGCAACAGGTCGTTTCTAATTTCATGACCAATGCTGTGAAGTTTACAGATGAGGGTAGCATTACTTTTGGCTATAACCGTTGTGCTGAAGGTCTTTATTTCTATGTGAAAGATACCGGTAGCGGTATTCCGGAAGACAAGGTTAATCATATTTTTGAACGCTTTGTTCGGGTGGAACAGAATAAAAAAGGTACTGGTCTGGGATTGGCTATTTGTGAAATGATTATCCGTAAACTGGGGGGGAAGATTGGTGTGGAATCTGAATATGGTAAGGGATCTACATTCTGGTTTATACTTCCGATCAATGGTCGTCAGATTAAGGAACAGGGCACAGAGATTGATGGTAAGACTAACCTATAAAAAGATTTAATAACATTCGGTATCCCAAATTAATATTGTACTTTTGTGGCTCTTAATTAAAGCTAACAATTTGCATGACTGCAATGAAGGATGATTTTTATCATGGCGGACTTACTGACGACGAAGTAAGAAAAAGCCGCGAGAAGTACGGAGTCAATCTGTTAACGCCTCCCAAGCGTCCCTCCCTATGGAAGTTATATCTTGAAAAGTTTGAAGACCCTGTTGTCAGGGTGCTTTTAGTTGCTGCACTATTTTCTTTGATCATCTCGATCGTAGAGAATGAATATGCCGAAACAATCGGTATTATTGCCGCCATATTGCTGGCTACCGGAATCGGCTTCTTCTTTGAATATGATGCTAATAAAAAATTTGATTTGCTGAATGCGGTCAATGAGGAAACTTTGGTGAAAGTTATCCGTAATGGTCGCGTGCAGGAGATTCCCCGGAAAGATGTGGTAGTAGGAGATATCATCGTTTTGGAAACAGGAGAAGAAATTCCTGCTGACGGTGAACTGCTGGAAGCTATTTCTTTGCAAATCAATGAATCCAATCTGACTGGTGAACCTGTAGTTAGTAAAACGACTGTAGAAGCAGATTTTGATGAAGAAGCTACATATGCTTCCAATCGTGTGTTGCGTGGTACTACGGTTGTAGACGGTCATGGAACAATGCGGGTGCTTAGTGTGGGGGATGATACGGAAATCGGAAAGGTAGCCCGGCAGAGTACGGAACAGAGTACGGAGCCTACTCCGCTGAACATACAGCTTACCAAGCTTGCCAATCTGATTGGTAAGATCGGTTTCTCGGTAGCCGGATTGGCATTTGCCATTTTCTTTATTAAAGATGTAATACTGGTATATCCTTTCTCTACTTTCCATACTTTTGCAGACTGGCTTCCGGCATTGAAAGCTACCTTGCAATACTTTATGATGGCAGTAACCCTGATTGTGGTTGCAGTGCCCGAAGGGTTGCCGATGAGTGTGACATTGAGTCTGGCATTGAATATGCGCCGTATGCTTTCTACCAACAATCTGGTTCGGAAAATGCATGCTTGCGAGACGATGGGTGCCATCACTGTGATTTGTACGGATAAGACAGGTACATTGACTCAAAATCTGATGCAAGTTTATGAACCGAGTTTCTATGGTTTGAAAAACGGTGGGGAAGTTGGCGGCGATGATATCAGTAAATTGGTAGTAGAGGGAATCAGTACCAATTCCACAGCTTTTCTGGAAGAAATGGCGGAAGGTGAGAAGCCTAAAGGTGTAGGAAATCCTACGGAAGTGGCTTTGCTTTTATGGTTGAATAGTCAGAACCGTGATTATTTGGAGTTGCGTGAGAATGCTCCGGTTGTTGACCAGTTGACTTTCTCTACCGAACGTAAATTCATGGCGACTTTGGTGAAGTCTCCTTTGATGGGTAAGAAGGTATTGTACGTGAAAGGTGCTCCTGAAATTGTTTTAGGCAAATGTAAAGATGTTATTCTGGATGGCAAACGGGTCGATGCGGTAGAGTATCGCTCTACGGTAGAAAAACAATTGCTGGGTTATCAGAACATGGCGATGCGTACCCTTGGTTTTGCTTTCAAGATCGTAGAAGATACGGATACAAGAGATTGTGTGGAATTGGTTGCCGATCATGATTTGTCATTCCTGGGTGTGGTTGCTATCAGTGATCCTATTCGTCAGGATGTGCCTGCGGCGGTATCGAAATGCCAGTCGGCCGGTATCGATATCAAGATTGTAACGGGAGATACACCGGGTACGGCTACGGAAATTGCACGCCAGATTGGTCTGTGGAAACCGGAAGATACGGAACGTAACCGGATAACAGGTGCTGCCTTTGCGGAACTGGCAGATGAAGAAGCACTCGACCGTGTGATGGATCTGAAAATTATGTCGCGTGCGCGGCCTACAGATAAGCAACGCCTGGTACAGTTGTTACAACAAAAAGGTGCGGTGGTAGCCGTAACGGGAGACGGTACGAATGATGCCCCTGCATTGAACCATGCACAGGTGGGTCTGTCTATGGGTACGGGAACGTCAGTGGCCAAGGAAGCCAGTGATATAACTCTGCTTGACGATTCTTTTAATAGTATCGGCACTGCCGTGATGTGGGGACGTTCGCTGTACAAGAATATCCAACGTTTCATCGTTTTCCAGTTGACTATTAATTTTGTGGCCTTGCTTATCGTTTTGCTTGGCTCCTTGATAGGTACGGAATTACCGCTTACTGTAACTCAAATGTTATGGGTAAATCTTATTATGGATACTTTTGCCGCTTTGGCTCTGGCTTCTATTCCGCCCAGTGAGAGTGTCATGCAAGAGAAGCCTCGCAGTAGCAATGACTTTATTATTTCGAAAGCCATGCGCTCCTATATTTTAGGTGTAGGTGGTGCTTTCCTGATTATACTCATGGGAATGTTGTACTGGTTTAATCATGCCGAGGGCGGTATGACACCGGAACGCCTGACCATATTCTTCACATTCTTCGTGATGCTGCAATTCTGGAACCTTTTCAATGCGCGTGTGTTTGGTACTACAGACTCCGCTTTCAAAGGGATTTCCAAATCGTATGGTATGGAACTGATAGTACTTGCTATCTTAATAGGACAGTTCCTTATTGTACAATTCGGTGGTGCCGTATTCCGTACTGTGCCGCTTGATTTAGTCACTTGGGTGATTATTATTGCTTCCACTTCACTGGTATTATGGGTGGGTGAGGCGATACGTTTCATCCGACGTTTAACTCAGAAGTAAAATGAAAGAAAAAGGAATTAAAAACCTTATTATTGATTTTGGCGGTGTGTTGATCGACTTGGACCGTCAGCGTTGTATCGAGAATTTTGCAAAGTTAGGCATGCCTAATGTAGAGGCTATGCTTGATGTTTGTCATCAGCAAGGTTTCTTCTTGCAGCATGAAAAAGGATTGATTACCAGTGCGGAGTTCCGGAATGAGATCCGCGAGCAAATAGGGAAGATTGTGGCCGATGCCCGTATAGATGCTGCCTGGAATAGTTTTTTGGGAGGTATTCCTACCTATAAATTGGATTTGTTGTTGAAACTGCGTGAGAAATATGTGGTCTATCTGTTGAGCAACACCAATGAAATTCACTGGAAGTGGTCGTGTAAGCATGCTTTCCACTACAAGGCTTTCCGGGTAGAAGATTATTTTGAGAAGATTTTCCTTTCTTATGAAATGAAGATGGTAAAGCCGGACGTTGCTATTTTTGAGAAACTGTTGGAAGAGACAGGCATAGATCCGAGAGAGACTTTCTTTATAGATGATTCTGCCGAGAATTGCCGTGTGGCGGAAACATTGGGTATTTCTACCTATACGCCGAAAGCATGTGAAGACTGGAGCCATTTATTCAATTGACAATTGATAATTAATAATTAAAGTAGTGCAGTTGCTTCGTAACATACCGGAAGTGCTTCCTCAGCCTTGTGTTGCTACCATAGGCTTTTTTGACGGAGTGCATCGAGGACATCGCTACCTGATAGAACAGGTGCGTGAAGCAGCTGTTGCATGCGGTTTTGCTTCGGGGGTGGTGACTTTTCCGGTGCATCCGCGCAAAGTTGTGCAGCCGGAGTATCGCCCCGAACTACTGACTACATATGAAGAAAAGGTTTCCTTACTTGCTGAAACCGGTTTGGATTACTGCATGATGCTTGATTTTACTCCTGAAATTGCTATATTGTCGGCACGGGAGTTTATGCTTTTCCTTCGTAATCATTATAACATACGTGCTCTTGTCATAGGCTACGACCATCGTTTCGGACACAACCGTAGCGAAGGGTTTGATGACTATGTGCGCTATGGACAGGAATTGGGGATAAAAGTTATTCTTGCGCGTGCATATATAAATAAGGAGACTACGGTAAGTTCCTCTGTCATCCGCCAACTGTTATTGGAAGGTAATGTTTCGGAAGCGGCCGATTGTCTGGGTTATGATTACTTTTTGAATGGCTCGGTGGTAAGCGGTTATCGCGTCGGACGTAAAATAGGTTTCCCCACCGCAAATCTTCGGGTGGATGATCCTGATAAATTGGTTCCTTCCGATGGGGTATATGCTGTCCGTGTCATTGTTGCGGGGCAGACTTATGGCGGTATGCTTAGTATCGGCTACCGTCCTACAATGGCTAATGGCACCGACCGTAGCATTGAAGTGAATATCTTTAATTTCCATTCGGACATTTACGAACAGCATATTCGCCTTTTTTTTGTCCGCTACCTGCGCTCCGAATTGAAGTTCGATTCCATAGACGAACTAATTGCTCAGCTCCATAAGGATGCTGAAAATGCTTCCCGCTATCTTTAATATCCGTAAAGAATAGTCTTTTACCTCTATATTTCTTGCATTATTATCGAAAAACATACTTATTTTATTGTTTTTCGATAATAATTTTCTGTTTTTCTTGTTAGTCTCAAAAAATACCTTTTTATTTGCATATCGAAAAACGATAAATTATTATTGAATAACAAAACATATAAAGGTTGACGATTATGAAAAAGGCATTTATGAGTATCTCTTTGTTAGTGATTTCCCTCTCCATGTTGATGGCAGTTCTTTGTGGTATAGGAGCTACAGTTTGATGGTTTAATAGAGAAAATATATCTTTGTAGACTCTAAAAGGACAACAACGATGAAAACTGCAATAAAACTGGCTTTTATCTACTTGGCGATGCAAATTCTTGGGGCATTGGCAGTGGGGCCGTTTACTATGATTTATGCGTACGTAAAATACGGCACTATAGACAGGGCAGACGAATTTGCTTTGGCTCCTACTTTGTTGGCAGGATTTGTTTTTATGCTGATTTATTTGTGGCAAAAAGGTTATCTGACGAAAGATAAGCAATTGTATTCACCTGTGTCTGTGAGCTATTTATTCTGGAGTGTCATAATGGGGCTTTCCATGATTTACTTGATTGACTTTCTAATGTCCCATCTCACATTTTTACCTAACTGGCTGAGTGATACTTTTGGCTTATTGCAATCCGGTTGGCTGGGTATTCTTTGTGTAGCTATATTGGGACCTATTTTGGAGGAGCTATTGTTTCGCGGAGCGATCACTAAAGTTCTTTTGAAAAAGTATCATCCGGTGACGGCTATTCTGATATCCGGCTTGATATTCGGTATCTTTCATATGAATCCGGCACAGGTTGTAGGAGCTACGCTGATCGGTTTTATTCTTGCATGGATCTATTATAAGACACATAGTCTGATACCTTGTATCCTGATTCACATTATGAACAACAGTCTTTCTGTCTATCTTGCTCTCAAATTTCCGGATGTGGAATATAGCAGTGAATTAATAGGAGAAAAAGCTTATCTGATAGGTCTTGTAATTGCTTTCCTTTTGTTTATATTGTCCTGGCGAATAATGAATTCCTATAAATTATCTAATACAACTATTGAAGTATGAAAAGAAGATTGAATATTCTTTGCGTGATCGTATTACTTGTGCTGGGTTATTCGGTTTTAGAGACTACTTATTATGTCGGCTTGGGAATTAAAACCGGGATCGAGAAAGGTATTGACTCCAAGATTGATGCAAAGGCAAAAGAAGAGATTAGTAATGTGCAAGTCGTGCAGCTGGTACCAAAAGATTTGGGCGGAGATATCTTGATAGACTCTGTTTACAATGAGAAATCCGGTAAATATGTGCCTGCTGCTTACGGGCAAATGATTGTCAGTGTGAATACACAACCAAGTGTGTTGTCCAGAGTTATTTCTCTCCTGATTCTTATTGTAAACTATGTTGCCATTATCTGGGCTGTAGTACTTTTTATCCGTCTTATTGTGTCGATTAATAAATCCGATATATTCAATTGGAAAAATGTCCGCCGACTCAGGCGTTTAGGAGTGCTGCTTATTATTGGTTTTGTATGTACCTTCCTTCTTGCGTTTCTGAGTTTTCATAACGTGGAAAAGGTCTTTTCAGTGACAGGGTATTCATTGAGTATGGCGGATATGGTGCATATTACTTCACTGGTATTGGGGATTTCGGCCTTGATTGTGGCAGAAGTATTTGCTATTGGACTGAAGATGAAGGAAGAACAGGATTTGACGATTTAAATAAAGGTAAGTTATGAAAAAAATTAGAATATTAGCTTTATTGGTGATAGTAGTGTTCGTTGCCGAAGTGATAATGTCAAACGGAACAGCCGATTTCAGACGTGGCTGGAACAGTGCAGGTAATAGTAGGGAACTTAAATTCTCAACCGTAGATATTTCGATTAAAGCTGAAAAAAACATAGCAGTTGATTCCTTGTTTAATAGTGTCATTCAACAGAATGTACCTTGCAGGATGTCTTCTCTGGAGACGGAAATACAACCGTCATTTATTAATAAACTGATTTTGATGTTGGCTTTTCCTCTTGTACTTTTTGCTCTTTATGGATTTTATTGTATGATTAGGGTGGTTATTTCAGTGAGCCGTGGGAAGGTATTCACACGCGAAAATGTAAACCGCATGCATCTTTTTGTCTATTCGATAATACTCCTCGGCATTTGTATGGAGACTTACGAATATCTTCTGCACAAGGATGCTGTATCCCAGATTCAGTTTAGTGGTTATGAGCTGACATCTTATGCGTTAACGTTCTCTTGGTTCTCGTACTTGATACTGGCATTGTTTACCGAGATATTTGCCGTGGGTGTGAAGATGAAAGAAGAACAAGATCTGACCATTTAATCCTAACCTTGATAAAAGTGATTTATATGATTATAGTAAACCTTGATATAATGATGGCTCGGCGAAAGATATCTTTAGGAGAGCTGGCCGAAAAGGTGGATATTACACCTGCTAATTTATCTATTCTGAAAACGGGAAAAGCGAAAGCTATCCGTTTTTCTACACTGGAGGCTATTTGTAAAATACTGGATTGCCAGCCGGGAGATATTCTGGAATATCAGGAGGGAGATGAATAAAATAGCATTTTAGGACTGATATAGGTTTTGTTAAGTAATCATTAAAAAATAACTTGGTACATAATCTTTCTCAGGAGCTAGAGGAATTAAAGCCAATACTAAAGTTCTGTCCATAATTTGCTCTTACATGAGAAAAATAGTTACACATAATACATCCGTCCCACCCTTTACTAAA
>OGZW01001387.1_pt1 | contig 19652 bp, 18 predicted proteins | sample 1577001 | NCBI WGS metagenome assembly OGZW01 (sample SAMEA3541519, study PRJEB24748) | human gut metagenome | biome: human gut; feature: human-associated habitat; material: faeces | place: China | collected 2012 | reverse complement strand
AAAATCAATTAACACAAGAGGAGTTTGGCAAATTATTTCATGTTACCAGACAAACGTTGTATCTTGTTTATTCTCTCCAGATTCATTGATAAGAACTACAGCCATTATTGTTGGAATTACAATGATAGGTATTGGCTGGTATAAAAAATCAAAGAGTGACAAAAAGGTAGTTCAATATATTAAAGAACATGATTAAATGAATTTAATAAGGGCGGTCCTGTTGTGCAGCATGTGTGAGAATAAAAGGAGATGGCAGCATTATGAACAAGGCATATGAGCGAGAAACGGAAATGTGGAATCAGGTATTTAAGGAATGTACACCTGTGGATTTAAGAACTTTAGATTTACAAGTTGAAACAATGTTTGACGAAGCCTTAAAGCTGTTTGCACAAAAAACAACAAATGTATTAGATTTTGGCTGTGGTACAGGAGATATTTCTTTTCAATATTTGCAGTATCAGCCTACACATAAAGTTTTAGGAATTGATGCTTCAAAAACGGGCATTGAATTTGCAACTGAAACAGCAAGATTAAGTGATTATAAAACGGCAACTTTTCTTGAAGGTACAGACCATACGGTAAAGCAATTAGAAGAGAATTCATTTGATGGAGTGATATTATCAAATGTGTTGGATGTAATGCCCAAAGATGTGTCAAAGGAGGTAGTTGAAGATTTAGAACGGGTATTGAAGCCTGGTGGATATTGGTTTATTAAAATGAATCCGTATTATTCAAAAGAAGAACTGGAAAGTTTCGGATATGAGAATATGGGAAATAACATTTATGAAGAGAATCATATTATGAGACTAAGACAGGCTACAACAAATTACTGGAAAGAAAGATTTGCACGTTTTGGAAAGGAAATTATTTATCTGGAATTTGAGTATCCGTGGCAGGAGGGAATGAATCGTTTGTTTGTTTATCAGAGTTAAAAGAACCTGGTCAAAAGAATCTGGCTGTACTACATTTGCAATAATAAGAAGTTTGCGCTATAATACTATTTATACAAGACGTGAAATTTAGTATTGATTTAGGAGATATCGCTTATGAGAGTGTTTTATGGGCTTATTATTACGGCGGTAATTTTAATGATTGGGGCGTGTGCTTTAAAGGCATATAAAAAAGAGGGTTCACTGGCAAGAGTTGTGTTTTTATATGAGCTTGGTGCATTTATATGTGGGATAATATTTTTAGTGTATACATATGTTCCAGGAACCACCATTACAGTTCTGTGTAAGGGACTTATTATGGCGAGCTTTGACTGGCTTCTTATACTTCTTATGTATTATACCCAGTATTATACAGGCATGTTTAAGGGCATTGTGGGTGTAAAAGTTTTTATGATTGCATATTCGCTGCTTGAGACTGTTGCATTTTTGATTAATACATGGACGAGATGGATATTTGATATAACATATATATCGGATGACCAGATAATTGTCCAGTTTGCAAAAGGTAATGTTCTGGGCCGGTTACATTATGTATTTGCTTATGGCATTATGTTGCTGCTTATTTTAAGTTATATAGTAATGGTTGAGAGGATGTCAAGATTCTACAGATTCAGGTATTTTGCTATTCTCATATTATTATTAGCTGCATCTTTGCTTGATATAATGACTACGTGGTCTGATTCAATATATGACATGTCAATGGCTGCATTTGGCATCATGTCTATACTCATATATTATCTTACATACAGGTATGTTCCTAATGAGCTTATTGAGAATACATTTTCACTTATAATCAGGGATATGAATAGTGGAATTATATGCTTTGATAATGCCGGAAGATGTATATACTGTAATGGTATTGTTAAAGAAATGTATTCTATTAATGATAATATTAATGAAGTGGAGCATAATTATGCAAGCTGGCTTCATACTCAGACAGAGCATGATAATAAGAAATTCAGGCAGACAATCAGTGTGGGAGATGAGAGGAGAAGCTTTGATATTTCATATAATCGTGTATATGATGATAAGCATAGCTTTATATGTGATTATTTTATATTTAATGATCGTACGGAAGCTGTTGAACTTTTAGAATATGAAAAGTTTAGAGCTACACATGATAATCTCACGGGACTTCTTAATAAGGAGCAGTTCTATGAGGAAACTGCCAATGTAGTGAGAAACGACAGGAATCACACATATTGTCTGGTGTGCAGCAATATTAAAGATTTTAAGCTTGTTAATGAGCTTTTTGGAATCGAAAAAGGTGATGAGATTATTAAAATGCAGGCGGAGCTTATCAAGGCTTCATCTGAAAGTGGCTATATATGTGGAAGAATCCAGAATGACAGATTTGCTGTGTGTATGCCGAAGGACAGTTTTAAGAATGAAATAATGCAGAATAGTATTGTAAGTATGCAGGACAGATTCAACAATGCATCATTTAAGATAAGGGTTGTAGTTGGTGTTTATGATATTGAAGATGTTGATGAGCCTGTAAGTAATATGTGTGATAAAGCATTTATTGCGAGCGAGACTATTAAGAATAATTATGAAACTAATATTGCATACTATGATGATAAGCTGTTAAAGAGAACTCTTGAAGAAAGAAGAGTTATCAGTGAGTTTGAAGGGGCAATTGAGAAGAAAGAATTTAAAATGTTTCTTCAGCCACAGGTTAATACTCATGGTAAGGCTTATGGAGCAGAGGCGCTTGTGCGCTGGCAGCATCCTGAGAGAGGTTTGCTGTCGCCATTCTTCTTCATTGATATTCTGGAGACTACAGGTCTTATATATAAGCTTGACATGTATATGTGGGAATGTGCAGCAGCTAAATTAAGTGAATGGAAGAAGAAGGGGGATACGGTTCATTATATTTCTGTAAATATATCTACTAAGGATTTTTATCTTATAGATGTGTATGAGGTTATTACATCAATTGTCAAGAAATATGATATTGAACCTAAGATGTTAAAGCTAGAGATTACCGAGACAGCACTTATGTCTGATTTAAAGAAGAATATGGAGGTAATTAAGTCTCTCAGGGATTATGGATTTAAGATAGAGATTGATGATTTTGGAAGTGGATATTCTTCGCTGAATATGTTAAAAGATATAAGTGCAGATGTTCTTAAGATTGATATGGCATTCCTTCGTGCTACAGAGAATGAGGTTAAGGGACAGGATATTCTGGAGACTATTATTTCTCTTGGTGGAAAGCTTGGAATGGAGGTAATTACTGAAGGAGTAGAGACAGACAAACAGCTTCTTATGCTGACAGGGATGGGGTGTCATATATTCCAGGGATATTATTTCTCAAAGCCTATACCAGTCGAAGAATTTGAACAAAAATATATGAATGAATAATGGGAGGAAGTTATGAGCGAGAATTGTTCAGGAAGCTGCTCAAGCTGCAGTTCAGACTGCGAATCAAGAAAAGGACCACAGATATTAAGAAATGCCAATAATGGCAAAGTTAAGAAGGTTATAGCTGTTGTCAGTGGCAAGGGAGGCGTTGGTAAATCACTTGTCACATCAATGCTGGCAGTCAAAGCCAATAAGGAAGGAAAGAAAGCGGCAATACTTGATGCAGATATTACAGGACCATCTATTCCTAAGTCTTTTGGACTTACTGAAAGGGTAACATGTAATGAAGATGGAACTGTAATGTATCCTGAGACTTCAAAGAATGGTATTAAGGTTATGTCACTTAATCTTCTTATGGAAAAGGAGACTGATCCGGTTATATGGAGAGGGCCTGTTATTGCGGGTGTTGTTAAGCAGTTCTGGGAAGATGTTGACTGGGATGAGACAGACTGTATGTTTGTTGACTGTCCTCCGGGAACAGGAGATGTACCTCTTACTGTTTTCCAGTCTATGCCGATAGACGGAATTATTATTGTAACTTCACCACAGGATCTTGTTTCAATGATTGTGGAGAAGGCAATTAATATGGCTAAGCTTATGAATATTCCGGTTCTTGGAATTGTCGAGAATATGTCTTATTTCAAATGTCCAGATTGCGGTAATATTCATTATATATACGGAAAGAGTAAGATTGATGAAGTGGCAGCAGCTAACGATATCAAGACTGTTGCAAAGCTTCCAATGGACGCAAAGGTAGCTGGACTTGTTGATTCAGGAAAGGCTGAGGAACTTGATGTGTCTGCATTAGATGGAATATTTGATGCAATTATGGCTTAACAGAGAAGAATAATGAAAAGATTGATTTTATTTAAAGGCGGAGTAGAAACATTAGAATTCTTTACAGAGCAGATGGCTGCTGTATGGGAGAAGATGGGCTGCTCCGTCTTCTGGTATAATTTAATGTTACAGCAGGCCAGTTCTTCTGCACTGGTGGAATTTTTCAAGGCTCACAGCTCAGACGAGTGGTATATGTTTACATTTAACTTTGAAGGAATAGCAGGAGAAGCCGGTCTGTATCGTGATGATGGCTGGAATTTCTGGGACTGGGCAGGTGTTAAGGTTGTAAATGTGGTTGTAGATCACCCGCTTTATTACAACAAATATATCCGAAAGCACCCTGAAAAGTATATCCAGCTTGATATTGATGAAATGCATGTCGCATACATGCGCAGATTTTTCCCGGAAGTACATACTGAATATATGCTTACAGCCGGAACAGAGCTGAATTATAACAGATGTATAATGCCTGATAAGAATTACCTGTCAATGAAGGAAAGACCGATAGATATTATATTTACAGGTAATTACACTCCGAAAAGAATACTAAGGAAACATCTGGATAACATGGATGATGAGTATATAAATTTCTATGAGGGTGTGCTGTCATATCTGATAGACAATCCGTCAGAGACGATTGATGCGGCGGCGGAAAATGCGTTACGCAGGGAATTCCCTGATATTACAGACGAACAGCTTGTCGACTGTATGCCTAATATGATGTATGCAGACCTTGCTGTAAGATTCCACTACAGGGAGCTTGCAATAAGGGCACTTGCGGATTCAGGACTTAAGATTCATACTTATGGCGAAGGTTATAACTATATCGAATGTAACCACCATGAGAATATAATTGAGCATGGCGGCGTTGATTCCAAGGTGTGCCTTGATATGATTAGCCAGGCAAAGATTTCTCTTAATGTAATGCCGTGGTTTAAGAAGGGCGCACACGACAGAGTGTTTAACACTATGCTTAATGGAGGTGTTGCGCTTACTGATACTTCGCTGTTTTATGAGAACACATTTGCAGATGGTGAAAATGTGTTGTTCTATTCACTTGAGGATTTAAGAGACTATGAAAAGTCGGGATATGATGAGTGTATTGCGGCACGAATTACGGATAAGGTTAAATGTGCATTAGCTGATACGAAATATTTGCAGGAAATCGCTGACAGCGGGTATGAATGCTGTAAGGGTAGGCATAGCTGGATTGAGAGGGCTGCAGTGATTGAGAAGTATTTTCGTTAAAGGGAATTTAACAATACAAATAAACATGTGGGTGCAATTTTTCTGTACTCCATGCCATAAATCACTAGAATATATGACTTGATTACAGTATTATTATAAATAACAGATACAGACAGGTTATTTTATAATAGGGAGTATATTATGTCAAATTCACAAAAAGGAAAGATTGATATGACCACAGGTCATATCATGAGAAATATTATACTGTTTGCGATACCCATTATTATTGGAAATGTTTTGCAGCAGTTATATACTACGGTTGATGCACTTGTAATAGGTAAATATTGTGGAGATACATCTTTAGCTGCGGTAGGAACGAGTTCGCAGCCGGTTGAAGTATTATTATGTATTTTTTTAGGAATAGGAACAGGTGTGTCTATTCTTATTTCACAATATACCGGGGCCAAGGAATCGGGAAAGGTTGTTTCAGTATGTGGAACTTCAATAACATTTATATATATTATAGGTATTCCGATTGGAATTCTAGGTTGGTTTGCAGCACCATATATTCTGGAATTCATGAAAGTGCCGCAGGATGTGTGGGATGCCGCATTAATCTATACAAGGGTTGTATTCTTAGGCACACTTGGTAATCTGGGGTATAATATGAATGCCGGAATTTTAAGAGGACTTGGAGACAGCAGGGCTTCACTATGGTTTCTGGTTGTGTCATGTGTTTCTAATATAGTATTTGATTTATTGTTTGTTGCCGGTTTTGGAATGGATGTAGCTGGAGCAGCACTTTCTACAAGTATTGCCATGTTTATTTCATGGATTGTAAGTATAGTTTATATAAGAAAGAAGTTTCCAGAGATACAGTTTACATTTTTGCCGAGAAGATTCTCTGGGACAATGATGAAAGATATTCTGGCTATTGGCTTGCCGGTTGGTCTTAACAATTCGCTTTATTCATTAGGACATGTTGCATTACAGACCTTTAATAATTCACAGGGTGCTATATTTATGGCAGGAGGTGCAGTAGCAGGAAGAATTACAGGATGCTCTAACATAGCAATTACCGGATTGTCTTCGGCGGCCACTACATTTTCAGGTCAGAATTACGGTGCTAAGAAATACTCAAGAATTAAAGAAGGACACTGGAGAATTCCATTGTGTTCAGGTCTTATTACATTAAGTTGTGGATTGTTTTTCATAATGATACATAAACCTATAATACGTTTCTTTTCATCAGATGAAATGGTATTGATGTATGCGAGCAGGCATGTTGTTGTCATGCTGCTTTCACAGTGGTTTTTTGCTATCTTTAACTGTATAATATCTATTGTAAACGGAACCGGAAAGGTGCGTTATACTACAATTGTCAACATTCTTATGCTTTGGGCGGTCAGAATTCCAAGTGCCTATATTATTAACAGATACTTTGATGGAACATGGGTAATGTTGTGCTTCCCAATTTCTTTCAGCTTTGGAATGTTTGCAATGATAGGTTATTATCTGTTCTCACCGGCCTGGAAGGAAGTTATGAAAATGGCGGAAAAGAAACAAAATGAAGGTGAGAAGAATCTGGCGTAAGTAAGATTGCAGACTTGCGAAAAGAGTGCAATAAGATTGATAAAAAATTAAAGACCGGTAAACCACCAACATACAAATATATATAATAACTTTGATATAAAGAAGCAGAGCAAGTACTAAGGCAACGAAAACCTTTCAGTACTTGCTCTTATTTTATCACTAATGCTTACATAAAAATCATTAAGTAAAAATCATTACACAAAATAGAGTAAAGATTTTGTGAGCTGAATAAGAAAAAATGATTGACATAACAGAATAATCTGTCTATAATCGTTCTAAAAAGAACGATAATAAAAGAGGTAAGGATGTATTTCTGGGATAAGCATAAAACAATTACAAGCTATTATGAATTACTTTCAGGAGAAGTGTGCGACAGGTATGAATTAACACAGATGGAATATGATATACTTATGTTCCTTCATAATAATCCTCAGCATAATACAGCAGCAGACATAGTAAAGATTAGAAAATCAACAAAATCCCACGTTTCAACATCACTAAAGAATCTTGAAAATAAAGGTCTTGTTGAACGAATACAAAGTAAGGATAATAAAAAGCATATTGAGATTGTTTTATTAGATAAGGCAGAGATAATTGTAAAAGCAGGAATAAACGCACAGAAACAGTTTGCTAAGGATGTTTTAAGTGGCTTAACAGAAGAAGAAAAGCATATGTGCATAGATGTGTTTGATAAGATCTGCAATAATGCAGAAAAATATATAAAAGAGTATAAGGAGCAGAACTAGTAATGAAGCAGAACAATTATAAACCACAGCTTCCAGATGTTATGGAAGCAATATTTGATGCAGCATATCTGATTTTTGATCTTGTTGCTGCAATATTATTTTTTATATATTCAAATGGGAATATGTTATTTATTCTTTATGGAATATTAACATTAACACTTTGCGGTGGAGATGCATTTCATCTTGTGCCAAGAATTATCAGAGCAGTATGTGGAAGTAGTGATAAGATAAAGAAACAGCTAGGAATTGGATTACAGATATCATCTATTACAATGACAGTATTTTATATTATTTTGATGTATATCTGGAAATTTACATTTCCAGGGTTTACAATACCAGTAATAATTGAGGTTATAATATGGATATCAGCAATTGTTAGAATTGTAATATGTATGTTACCACAGAATAATTGGTGTACAGATGAGGGAAATATGAAATTATCCGTTATCAGAAATTCAGTCTTTGCAGTTACAGGTATAGGAGTAATTATTCTATATTTGATTTCAGGAAATGCTTATGGATATCATCTGACAAGGATGGCAGCAGCAATTATTATTTCATTTGGATGCTATATACCAGTAGCCTTATTCAGCAAAGCTAAACCAAAGGTTGGACTTTTAATGATTCCGAAAACTTGTGCATATATGTGGATTATAGCTATGGGACTTAAGCTTTTGTTTTAGAATTATGTGGAGCAGCTCTGAGGCATCACTAAGCGGTAGAATTTACGTTCATTGTTCATATTATTACAATTATAAATATAATAAAATATTATCATATGGAGGCATAACATTATGATGGAAATTAAAAAGTTTGTAGAGCTTATGACTGGAGAATTTGATAACAAAGAACAGTTTATGGAAATGAAGGAGGCTGGTAAAAGCTTTCCGTATGCACAACATATAAATACAGTCTGCAATGATAAAATAAAAAATATTCCAGATGATTTTAATGGAATATTTGTTGTAGAGGAAAGTTATTATGAAACAGATGGAAAACGTCATGCATCACCACATTTATTTCTAATTACAGATAGTGACGATGGAATTATACTTTCTTCTTATGAAATTCCTGCAGGAGAAGACAAGAATACATTTTCTTATAACTCAATGAAGAGTGTAGATTATAGTGAACTTAAAAAATCTGAAAAGTTTACGCCAGCATTATATAAGGAAAATAATGGAAGTTGGGAGGGAGGAAGCGTAAGCCAGTTTACTCCTGTTATGATATTCAGATTATGGGAAAAGTTTTCAGAAGCTTGTCTTGAGGTATCAGAAAGCATGGAGGTAAACGGAAAGAGAACCTTCGGATATGATGTTCCTATTATTTATAAGAGAGTATAGAACAATTGGACTGCCAGCCGGATTATCCTGCTGGCAATTAACTGGCAGTGGTGCAAGGTAGTGTGGAGTTATATAATAAGCATATTATTTTATATTAAGTGTACTACATATGAAACTAAAGCTTGGGTGCTTTCTGTTTCATATGTAGTTATTCTGTAAGCTCCTTCATAAGTGAATGTACAGTTGTAATCTCATTTATCCGGCCAACATTGGCACCACAGAAGATCAAGCCATTATCCACATCTCCCTTTACAGCATTTATAAGAGCTTTTGTAATACAATATGGAACCTTTGCAGGGTTACATTTTTCAAGACAATTGTAGCATTTGGAAATAGGAATTCTTGAATTGTCAAGTTGTTCAATAAATGCATTGCGAAGTGCTCTTCCAGGCATTCCGACAGGACTTTGGATAATCTGAACGTCTTCTTGTCTGGCATTGATATAAGCCTGTTTATAAGCAGGTGAGGCATCACATTCTTTAGTAGCAACGAATCTGCTTGCTATCTGCACTCCATCGGCTCCAAGTTTAATTGCATGAATAATATCCTGTTTATCGAATATTCCACCTGCAACAATAATAGGTATTTTTTGGGAGTATTTATCTTCATATTCTTTTTTACATTCTATAATATTAGTTATTTCATTATCGAAATCAAGTGAAGCTGTATCGTTCAGCTGTTCATTAGAAAATCCGAGGTGTCCGCCAGCCTTTGGACCCTCTATTACGATAAAATCAGCGGTTCGGTCATACTTATGTGACCACATTTTTAATATAAGCTGTGCAGCTCTTTTTGATGATACGATAGGAGCTATCTTAGTCTGACAGGCTTTGTCTACAAGTGCTGGTAAATCTATCGGAAGACCGGCACCGCTGATAATTACATCAGCACCTGCGGCAACAGCTGCTTTTACATGTTCTTTATAATGTTTAAGTGCAACCATAATATTTACGCCAACAAGTCCATTACCACCGGCAATTTCTTTAGCTTTACGAATATGTTTCTTTATTGCTGCTAAATTGCAGCCGGCCTGATCATATTCAAATGCATCATCATCATAACCAATCTGGGCAGTTGAAATAATTCCGACTCCGCCCTCTTTTGCTACGGCACCTGCAAGACCGCTTAAGCTCACACCAACACCCATACCACCTTGTATAATAGGAAGCCTTGCTGTTTTATTACCAATATGTAATTCAGGAAGCTTACATTTATTTGCACTAAGATTCATATTAAACCAATCCTCATTTCTATGTATATATTGTTGGAGCATACAAGAATTATTGAACAATTATCACAATGTTTTGACACTCAAACTATTGTGATAATAATACATCGTGGCAGAGATGTCAAGATTTTATTATCAACAATACTTCTTGATATAGTATTTAAAACTATGAAGATTAATAAAATTTACTATAAAGTATCAAAAATACCATTCAACTCCAAAATCCAACCGAATACCGAAGGATTATATATCTTTTAAATGGCTGGATTCCGATAGATAAAATACTCGCATTTACGATTATTTTTGTTGCTTTTTTTGTTATAATATGGTTATGTATCTATATACCAATAAGAATGAAAATAGCCAGGTCTAATAAAATATTTAGTAAGTAATTTATACACAGATATAAAATGCCTGGCACATAATAGAAGAAAGGAAGCCTGTTACAATTACATTATTATAATATATTTAGATATGTTGGATATATTAGATATGCGGATATATTGATATGTTGTATACATTAAAAGTGTTAGATATATTTGCTCGATTATATTAGTGATAATTAATAAGACAGGCTGTATAGAAGACTATGGACAAAGTTAAGAAGCATACAATACGTGTCAGGTATGTAATATTATCTGTGATAGGTTTTGTTCTTGCTGTGATAATAGGAATAGTTACGATTGCACTTGTAAGCTACAAAAAGCAGCCGAAGCTTACAGATGGTGAGAAACAGGAATTAGATAACACGGATCTTTTAAAACGCCAGACTAGTCCTGAGAGAGCCAAGATAATAGAGGATAATAATGATGCGTTAAAAGAACGTATAAGAATGATTAGCCAGGCAAAGGAAGAAATAATACTTTCAACCTTTGATTTCAGGTCTGATGATAGTGGAAAGCTTATATTAGGTGCACTTATTGATGCGGCAGACAGGGGAGTATCGGTTAATGTTATAGTTGATGGAGTGTCAGGTTTTCTTAGAATGAGGGGCAATGCGTATTTTGAGGCACTTGCGGCTATGCCAGAGGCAACAGTTAAGATATATAACAAGGTCAATCCGTTAAAGTCTTATAAGTCAATGGGAAGACTGCACGACAAATATATAGTTATAGACAGGCAGAATTATATTCTTGGTGGACGTAATACATTTAATTATTTCCTTGGAGATAATGAGGGACATAAGAATTATGACAGAGATGTGTTAGTATATTGTGCCAAGACAGATGAGAACAGTTCGGTCAACCAGCTTATAGACTATTATGACAGCGTGTGGAACTATAAGGAGAGCAAGACTCTTTTATCAAGCAGTAAGGCTTCTTATAAAGAAAAGATAGCTGCAAAGGACAAGGTTAAGACAGCCAAAGATGAGCTTTTAGCAGGTTATGAAGCATATTGTGCTGATAATCAGGAGTTCGTAGACAATACAGATTATGCCAGTGAGACAGTGGAGGTCAACAGCATAGCACTTCTTAGCAATCCGATAGATTACAAGGTAAAGAAGCCGGTTGTGTGGTATCAGCTTATAAGGCTTATGAAATCGGCAGATGCTAAGGTGAAGATACATACACCTTATATAATATGTAATGATTATATGTATGAAGGACTTACTGAGGTATGTGATAAGGTAGAAAATGTATCTTTGATGACTAATTCTATTGGTAATAATGGTAATCCATTTGGCTCGGCAGATTATTATGTGAATAAAGATAAAATACTTAATACCGGGCTTGAAGTATGGGAGTACGAGGGCGGATATTCTTATCATGGAAAGTCGATACTTATAGATGATAATATATCGGTCATTGGCTCATTTAATGTTGATATGCGAAGTGTCTATCTGGATACGGAGCTTATGCTTGTAATTGACAGCAGGGAGATTAACAGCCAGTTAAATGAAGCTATGGAGTCATATGAGCATATAGCAAGAAAGGCTGATGCAGATGGAAGTTACGACAATCCATATGATGTAGAACCTGTGGAGCTTACGCCATACAGGGAAAAGAGAATGAAGCTTATCAAGAACTTTATATTGTGGACGAGATATCTATTTTAAAATACAGACATATTTATAATGCAAGATATGGAGATTAACTATGAAGATGACAACTCTGTGTTATATTGAGAAAGATAACAACTATCTGATGTTACATAGAACCAAGAAAGAAAATGATATCAATAAGGGTAAGTGGATTGGTGTTGGAGGCCACGCAGAGGGCTGTGAGACACCAGAGGAATGTCTTTTAAGGGAAGTGAAGGAAGAGACAGGACTTACACTTACATCATATTGTTTCAGGGGGCTTATAACATTTATAAGTGATGAATGTGAGCCTGAGCTTATGTGTCTGTTTACCGCGAATGACTATGACGGTGAGGTAATCATATGTGATGAAGGTGACCTTTGCTGGGTTAGTAAAGACAAAATATTAGAGCTTCCAACGTGGGAGGGTGATGCTGTATTTTTAAAGCTTCTGCTTAGTGATGAACAGAGATTTTTTACAATAAAGTTAAGATATGAGGGTGATAAGCTCGTTGAAAAAAATGTACAGTTTTATTAAGAAAATGTATACATATGCCGATATACATTAAGCTACGGAGAGCACATTTATTCAATGGATTGATTGCTGTTGGATAAGTGTGTTTTTTTATGCAGATTTATTTTACTTACCACTTGGACCGTACAGGAAAGTGGAGCGGCTGTGACTGACTGAACAGCGGCAGAAAGGAGAAAAATGGATATTAGTACACAGACATTCAGAGAAAGCTATACTGATTATTACAATCAGAAGATACTTGCTAATGAAAATGCTGATGAGAATGACTGGCGCAGTATGTCTGATAAGCAGTGGGACAAAATGCTTGACGGAATAGACGACTACGTTGATGATTTCAAGGAGAACTTAAAGAGGCTTAAGGAGATGCAGGATAAGGCGGCAGATAGAGCGGCGGCTGGTGCAAGGTCAGATATGAGGGCTAATGCGGCGGCAAGTGCGGCACTTAGGACAGCGGCATATGGTTTTGTGTCACAGACAGTAGCAGGTGATGATACATCTGATAAGGCTGATTATGAGCTTACAGATGGACTTTTTCCAAGTGACCCTGAAGAAACTAAGGCTGTGAATATGTCTAAGACACAGGAAGCACTTCTTACAGGTAATACAAGTGCGGGAATATCTGGTACAGAGAGTACAAGGGAAACTGCAAGCACAAGTGATGATGATGAAAATGTAACGTGGTATATAACAGTATTTTCAGAGCAGGGCATTTCCTGTGCTTCATTTGATAAAGACGGCAATAAGACAGAACTTTGGGATATTCCGTATAATAACAGCAGTGATTATAAGAAGGTATTAGATTTCTTAGACAGATTTGAGAAGGATGCTAACCTGAAATTTTCCAGTGATAAGCAGTTCTGGGTAGATTTTCTTGCTGGAAATATTGATGTGGACAAGATAGTTAAAGAATACAGCGGTGATTAATATGCTTGAGGTAAAGGAATTACAATATTTTGTCGTGTGTGCAGATCTTTCGTCTTTCAGCAGAGCGGCAGAAGTATTGTATACAACACAGCCCAATGTCAGTAAGGTTATAAGAAGTCTTGAGGAGAAGCTTGGCTTTGAAGTATTTGAAAGGGATAACAGGGGCATTAAACTTACAAGGCGTGGCAGACAGGCGTATGAATATGCTGGAAAGATATTAGAACAGGAACGCCAGCTTGCGCAGATTTATAAGATTGATGACAGGGAAGAATTCAGCATATCAAGTAATCCAAGTTCGTGGGTGGCGCGATGCTTTACGGATTATTACATCAAATATTCTGATGAGAATGTCAGATATAATATAATGGAGGGAAGTGTCAACAGCGTTATTAAGCGTGTTGGAACGGGGCTTGATGAATTAGGTTTTATATTCTTTATGGATAACCAGCTGCAGCAGATTGAGTATAAGCTTAAAAAGCATAATCTTCAATTTGTTAAGCTTAAGGATAATGAGGCTTATTTATATTATGGCAATAACGAAGCACCTAAGGATAAAGATATTGAGAGTTATCTTAAAGATAAAATGCTTGTTCAGTGCTACGAAGATGAGTTTGCACTTAATCATTATTGGGATAATATAAGAAAAGATGATGAGGAATTTAACAAACACGTTGCTGTTATTACTAATAGTGATTATGTTATGAATTATATGCTGAAATATTCCAGGCTGTGTAATATAAGCAGCAGCCATTTCAGCAAACAGCCTAATTTTGATGGTATTCCATTATATGATGACACAAGGAAAGTGTTATTTGGATATATCAAAAAATGTGACGAAGCAGTAAGTAGGATTGGCGAGCAATTCTTAGCATTTGTAAGGGAGGAATTAAAGAAATAAATATCTGATAGTGAAGCTGTAATATATACAGCGTGATTATTTAAGTGGCTTTAATTAATATAGGTATAACAGAATGGAATGACACGATTGAAAAATAATTGTGCCATTCCATTTTTATTGTTATACTAATCAGACAATATAAGACTATTAGAAAAGGTATTTATGAAGAAGTTTATAATAAAGCGTCTGGTACAGCTTATTCCTATTATTATAGGCATTACACTGCTGTCTTTTCTGCTTGTAAATGTAAGCAATACAGATGCAATAGATATGTTAGAGGCTAACAGGGGAACTGCTATATCAGAAGAACAGAAGAATGAATTAAGAGAAGAACTGGGGCTTGACCAGCCTGTCATTGTCAGATATGTTGTGTGGCTTAAGGGCGTTATTACAGGCAATATGGGTAATTCCTATATATCAGGAAAGCCCGTGTTTGCAACATTTATATCAAAGCTTCCAGCGACTATATATTTATGTGTGGTTTCAATATTATTGACACTTATAATATCATTGCCACTTGGAATTATTGCGGCAGTTAATAAGAACCGGTGTATCGATTATATTATCAGGTTATTAAGTTTCTTAGGCAATTCAATGCCTAATTTTTTTGCCGCCATAATGCTTATATACATATTTGCACTGAAGCTTAATTTACTGCCGGTTATGGGAATGAATGCAGGAATTAAAAGCGTGATACTGCCAGCAGTTACCCTCGCAATAGCAATGTCGTCAAGATATATAAGACAGATAAGGACGGCTGTGATTAATGAATTACAGAAGGATTATGTGCAGGGTGCTATAGCAAGAGGTGTTGGCAGATTAAAGATAATTACAGGAAGCGTACTTAAATCAAGCCTGCTTACAATCATAACACTGCTCGCATTATCAATAGGTTCACTGCTTGGTGGAACAGCTATTGTTGAGAGCATATTTATGTGGGACGGAGTAGGGAAAATGGCGATAGATGCAATTACGATGAGAGATTATCCGGTTATACAGGCATATGTGATATGGATGGCAATTATATATGTAGTTATTAATCTTATAACAGATATAGTATACCATTATCTCAATCCAAGGATACGTCTGGGAGATTGTTATGAAGATTAAGAAAAGAACAGAAAATGTCAATAATAACAGACAGCGGTTGATATTCAGGGGAAAAAATAATAAAAGCAATACAAGCTTAATTATATGGCCTATATTTGCATTATTAATAGTGCTTATAGCGGTATTGGCAGATGTAATTGTTCCATATGATCCTTATGAGCAGGATTTGTCAGCCGCACTTATGCCGCCAGATAGTCATCATCTGTTAGGAACTGACCAGTATGGGCGTGATATGTTATCACGCGTCATTAAAGGAGCAGGAATATCGTTGTCATCATCATTTGCACTTGTTGTGATTATAACGTTAACAGGCTGTATTGCTGGAATAATAAGTGGTTATTACGGTGGAATTATAGACAGCATTATAATGAGGCTGTCAGATATATTTCTTGCATTTCCGGGGCTGGTATTTGCAATTGCGGTTGCAAGCGTAATGTCAGGAGGGTTAGTAAGTGCCGTTATTGCACTTGCACTAATATCGTGGCCCAAGTATGCAAGAATAGCAAGGGCAGAGGTGCTTGCCATAAAGAATGAGCCATATATACAGGTGGCAAGGATGTCAGGACTTAATACAATAAGAATATTAATAAAGCATATTATACCTAATATTGCAGATATGATTATAGTAACAGCGGTTCTTGATATTGGAAATATGATGATGGAGATTGCTGGGTTGTCATTCTTAGGGCTTGGAGCAGAACCTCCGCTTGCAGAGTGGGGACTTATGGTAAGTCAAGGCAGGAGCTTTATGCAGACAGCACCATGGGTTGTTATAGCACCGGGTCTGGCAATATTTATTACTGTACTTGTGTTTAATATGTTAGGAGATACTTTAAGTGATATTACAGGCAGACAATAAGGAAAAATTGAATAAAAAGGACATAGATAGTCTTAACAGCACTCAGTTAAATATCAGTAGTTTATCTGTAAGCTATTCTGACAGTACAGTATTGGAAAATGTAACGTTACAGCTTAAAAAAGGTGAGATATTAGGGATTGCAGGTGAATCAGGAAGCGGAAAAAGTACACTTATTAAAGCTATAATAGGACTTCTTCCTAAGGAGGGGCATATAGACGGTGGTGTAATAGAATATAACGGAGTGGATATAACTGGTAATGAAAAGTGTCTGAAAAGTTTAAGAGGCAGTAACATAGGTATGATATTTCAGAATACCGAGAGAGCAATGTGTCCGGTAAGAACAATAAAGAGCCAGCTTTATGAGAGTATTTTCAGTAATGAAGCCGTAAAAGATAAAAGAAAGGCAAAGCGTATAATTGATGAGAAAGCAGTTCATATGCTTGAACAGATGAATATTAAAAATGCTATCAAGGTTCTTAACAGTTATCCGTTTGAGTTATCAGGTGGAATGAACCAGAGAGTTGGAATTATGATGGCTATGCTTATGAGCACGCACTTCAGAAACAGCGGGAAATCCCCCGCCTCCAGAGCCTCACGCTGCCGATCGACCCGGGCCACCTCGTCGAAGTAGTGCAGCGCCCGCATGGCACGCCCGTCGCCCAGCGCCGCGCGAACATCCTGCAGGTTCGCGAGCAGCACGTCCGCGGTCGTGTCTCCCAGACGCGCGACGCCCAGGTGGTTGGCCACCATGCGCATGTCGGCGGGTACGGAGGCGAACTCCTCGGTGTGCACCGAGTGGTCCTGGCGCGAATCGATGAGCACCACGGCGTAGCCGACGCCCGTCGCGTCGAAGGCAAGCGGCGTCACCCGGGGCACCGCCGACGCAAAATCGAGCAGCACCGTGCCGCCGCAGGCACTGGCCAGCTGGTCCTGAGCACCGCAGGGCTTGCCGAAGTAGCGCTGCTCGGCGGTAACGCCCGCCAGGGCCAGCGCCACGGGATTCAGGGGAACGAAGCAATCCCCCTCCCCTTCCGCAGCGTCCTGGCCCGGCGCCGGCGCTGGCACGCCCGCGAAGGGTCCGGGGCCGAACAGCCCCTCTAAAACGGCGCCCACCATCACTTCGAAGGCGGCCGAGGAGGACAGGCCGCAGCCGGCGGGCACTTCCGAGCAGGTGGCCAGGTCGAAACCGCGCAGCGCGCCGCCGGCCTCATCGTAAGCGGCCAGCATGCCGCGCAGAAGGGCGGCGGAGGACTGGGTCTCCACACCATGGGGTGCCCGCCAGTCCGCATCGTCCAAGTCGATCACATCGGTGCCGAAACCCTCCATGGCCACCCGCACCAGGCGTCCTCCGTTCTCGGCCGCCAGCCCCCACGTTCGCTCGCCGATGGCCGAGGAGATGACGCGGCCGCCCTGGTGGTCCACGTGGTTGCCCGCCACTTCCAGACGCCCCGGCGCCGAGGCGAACGTGAAAGAGCCCCGGTCCGCCACGGGCGCGAACCGGACGGCCGCGTCAGCGCTTCCATCGGCGCCTTCGTCGGGATTTCCGCCGGCGTCTCCTCCGGCGCCGTCGCCCGCCGACCCCGTCACGGGGAACACCTCGGCGAACCGCTCCCGCAGATGCGCCAACATGCGGTCGGCATCGGCATCACATCTCAGCGCTACTGCACTCATCGCCGTCCTCCTTCAGCTTGTTCACCCGCCGGTCGTAGGTAAGGATGCCGTTGCACTCCTCCTCCACGTCCGACAGCTGCGTGTACACATAGGCGGAAAGCCCCGCCCCCTCCAAAGCCGCCGCAGCGTCCAGCGTCCGATGCACCTCCGTGCGCCATTCGGCCGGCGTGTCGGTGGCCCCGTAGCCGTAGGTGCCCGCAAAGGCGCTGTGATCCGCCACGGCGTGAACCAATCCGCCGAATTCCGAAATCGTGAAGGCACGACCGCCCGCCAGCCGCGCGTAACCCGTCAGGTCGCGCCGGTCGCGGTAGACCGCAAGCGGACGGAAATAGTTGTGCACGCTCTGGAAGTCGCCCGCGCCCTGGTCGTACCAGCCGCTCACGGCGTCGATGGGACGCGTCGGATCCAGCAGGTGAACCTCCTCGGCGCAGGCCAGGGCGTCGAACTGCCCCCAGCCCTCGTTGAACAGCACCCAGGTGACCACCGAGGGATGAGCGCGCAAGTGGGTCACCGTGCCGCGGCACTCCCGCAGCCATTGGCGCTGGTAGGCGTCGTCATCGGAACCGAGGCGCCGCTGATGGGATGCCGAGGTGTCCTCGTAGCCGTCCCAACTTCCGCGCCACAGCGTCGGCTTGTAGCTGGTTTCCCACCCGTCGTAAGCGCCGCCGCCCGACACCATGTCCTGCCACACCAGCATGCCGAGCCGATCGCAATGGTAGTACCAGCGGTCGGCCTCCACCTTCAAGTGCTTGCGCAGCATGTTGAAGCCGGCGTCCTTCATGGCCTGAATGTCGAAGGCGAGCGCCTCGTCGGAGGGAGCCGTCATGAGGCCGTCGGACCAGTAGCCCTGATCGAGCGCCCCGCGCAGAAGCAGCGGCTCGCCGTTCAGGAAGAAGCGAAAGCGGCCGGTGCCGTCCGGAGCCACCTTCACCGTGCGGAAGGCGGTGTAGCTGCGCACCGCATCGGTGCCGAATCGCACGACGATATCGTAGAGGCACGGATCGTCGGGGCTCCAGCGGCGCACCTCGCCTAGCGTTAAGAGCCTGACAGTCACCGCCGCTGGTAAGCATACCTATTCTTTTAATCATGATAGTATCCTCCATTTCTGTGTTTTAAGAATTATCCATATCCATACATACAAGACATGTTGTGTACTCTGGCATATCCATTTCCAGAATAAAGATAGTTTATTTCTGTTTATTATATAATATTTATCGTTTTCATACAATAGTGTTAGAAAAGTTTTAGTTACTGTTCACTCCGTTCGTTACTGTTCACTCCGTTCCCAGTAATAAGTTTTACTATAATGATTCACTATTGACAAAACAGCCTCCTGCCTATATAATCAGAAATGCGCAGCCGGGGAGATAGCGGTGCCCTGTA
>OGZW01001383.1_pt1 | contig 19681 bp, 16 predicted proteins | sample 1577001 | NCBI WGS metagenome assembly OGZW01 (sample SAMEA3541519, study PRJEB24748) | human gut metagenome | biome: human gut; feature: human-associated habitat; material: faeces | place: China | collected 2012 | reverse complement strand
CGAGCCGCGCGGCTGTCTTGTTGACGATGTCATTGTGCCACCTCCGAGGGGGATGCGTTACGGCAGCGCGACAAAATACGCCGCGAGGCACAGCACGATCGTGACCGCAGTAAACGTGAGCACGATGCGCTTTTCGCCCCAGCCGCACATTTCAAAGTGATGATGGATAGGCGCCATCTTGAACAGGCGCTTGCCGTGCGTTGCCTTGAAGTAAGTGACCTGCAGGATGACCGACAGGGTCTCGATGATGTAGATGAGACCGACGAGCAGCAGGATGAGCGGCATATCGCACGCGAAGGCCATGCCTGCGACCGCGCCGCCGAGGAACAGCGAGCCGGTGTCGCCCATGAACACCTTCGCAGGGTTGAAGTTATAGATCAGAAAGCCGAGCACGCATCAAGTTATTATATAAAGGTTTTGCGGAAAGTGCAAGGAGATTCCATGAAAGTTGCCATCTATACCTTGGGCTGCAAGGTGAACCAATATGAGACCCAGGCCATGGAGCAGGAGCTGCTGGCAAGGGGGCACACGCTCACGGAGTTTTCCGATGAGGCGGATGCCTATATTGTGAACACCTGCTCCGTCACGGCAGTCAGCGACCAGAAGTCCCGGCAGGTGATCCACCGGGTACAGAAGCAGCATCCGGCGGCGGTGGTGGCAGTGTGCGGCTGCTATCCCCAGACCCATCCGGAGGATGTGCGGAAGCTGGGGGCGGATCTCATCGCCGGCACCGGCGACCGGGAGGGGTTCGTTTCCCTGCTTGAGGAGGCTGCCGCCGGAAAGAAAAATCTGGAGGCCATTGACAAGTCCTTTGAGCGGCGGGGGTTTGAGGTGCTGCCTGCCGGCGGCATGGGGGGCCGCACCCGCGCCATGCTGAAAATCGAGGACGGCTGCGTGAACTTCTGCACCTACTGTATCATCCCCTACGCCCGGGGACCGGTGCGCTCCCTTTCGCTGGAACAGGCGGTGGAGCAGACGCGGCAGCTGGCAGCGGAGGGCTACCGGGAGATCGTGCTGACAGGCATCGAGATCTCCTCCTGGGGCCACGATCTGAAGAACGGCCAGAGCCTTATCGACCTGCTGGAGGCCCTGTCCGCCGCGGCGCCGGAGGTGCGCCTGCGGCTGGGCAGTCTGGAGCCCCGCACCGTGACGGAGGATTTCTGCCGCCGGGCCGCCCGGCTCCCCAACCTCTGCCCCCAGTTCCACCTGTCCATGCAGTCCGGCTGTGACGCCACCCTGCGGCGCATGAACCGCCGGTACGACACCGCCCGGTTCCTCCGGTCCGTGACTCTGCTGCGGCAGTACTTTCCCCGGCCCGCCATCACCACGGATCTGATCTGCGGTTTCCCCGGCGAGACGGAGGAGGAATTTTCCCAGACGCTGGCTTTCCTGCGCCGCTGCGACTTTGCCCAGATGCACATCTTCCCCTACTCCATCCGCCCCGGCACAAAGGCGGCGGAGATGGAGCAGGTCCCCGGCCCGGTGAAGGAGGAGCGTGCCGCCCGTGCGTCGGCGGTGGCGGCGGAGCTGCACCGTGCCTATCTGCAGGGCTGCGTGGGCCAGACTTATCCCGTGCTCTTCGAGCAGCGCAAGGACGGCTGCGCCGCCGGTCATGCCCCCAACTATATGCCGGTGGAGGTGCAGACACAGGAGGATTACCATAACACCGTTCGTCATGTGAAGATCACAGGTGTAGTAAACGATATCCTGATGGGAGAGGTGACATAACATGGAACACTTTTTTGCCTATACGTCCCGGATGCGGTTCATCTCCCGCTGGGCGCTGATGCGTAACAGTCAGCCGGAGAACATTCAGGAGCACAGCCATCAGGTGGCAGTGCTGGCCCATGCGCTGGCGGTGATCCGCAACCGCTGCTTCGGTGGCCGGGTGGACCCCGGCACGGTGGCGGTGGCGGCCCTGTACCACGACGCCAGCGAGATCCTCACCGGGGATCTGCCTACCCCCATCAAGTACTACAATCCCGCCATCCGGGATGCCTATAAGCAGGTGGAGCACATCGCCTGCGGCAAGCTGGTGGGGATGCTGCCGCCGGAGCTGCAGCCGGACTTAACGGAATCAATACAGGTGCCGTATTCGGCCATGTATTTGACTTCTCCGCTATGCCTGCTACAGCGAAAGCACTGTTTGCACTGTTAATGTGTGTGATCTTTACAACAGTATTTGCCATGATTGCCGGATTCTTCATGGCAAGATTCAAAATGCATCCGTTTATCTCTACCATGGCGAACATGCTGATCATCTTCGGTCTGGTTACCTATGCGACCAAGGGTGTATCCTTCGGTGCGATTGATTCTGCTATCCCGAATACTTTCATTCCGCAGATCGGAAAATTCCCGACCATCATTCTGTGGGCTGTTGCAGCAGTTGCCATTGTATGGTTTATCTGGAACAAAACAACTTTTGGCAAAAACCTGTATGCGGTAGGTGGAAACCCGGAAGCGGCAGCAGTATCCGGTATCTCTGTATTTAAAGTAACAATGGGAGCATTTATGCTGGCAGGTATCCTGTATGGCTTCGGTTCCTGGCTGGAATGTAACCGTATGGTTGGTTCCGGTAGTGCAGCTTACGGACAGGGATGGGATATGGATGCCATCGCAGCCTGCGTAGTTGGTGGCGTATCCTTTACCGGTGGTATCGGTAAGATCTCCGGAGTTGTAACCGGTGTACTGATCTTTACCTCCCTGACATATGCCCTGACGATTCTGGGTATTGATACCAACCTTCAGTTCATCTTCGAAGGTATCATTATTCTGGCAGCTGTAACACTTGACTGTCTGAAATATGTACAGAAAAAATAATGAAAGATTCATAAACAGATAGAATATAAGACAGCCCGGTCGTCCGATGGATGACTAGGGCGGTCTTTTATTCTGTTCTGGCAAAAATTTTTGTAACTATTCATTCAGCAGAGAGCAATCTTCTGCTATAATGAAGGAACAACAACGTACTCCGGAAAACAGGGGGATAAGAATGGAACAATATAAAGTGATTCTTGTCGATGATGAAGTAGAGGTCATCGATGTTATGAAAAAAAAGATCCATTGGAATGATCTGGGATTTGACGTAGTGGGAAGTGCCACCAACGGCGTGAAGGCTTTGGAGCTGGTGGAAAAACTTCAGCCGGATGTGGTACTGACGGACATTAAAATGCCTTACATGGATGGACTGGAGCTGGCAAGAAAACTGAACCAGGACTATCCTAATATTTACATTATGCTTTGCACCGGCTTTGACGAATTCGAGTATGCGAAAGAGGCCGTCCATCTGGAGATTAAGGAATATATGCTGAAACCCATCAGCGCCACCGAGCTGTCAGAGAGCCTGATGAAGCTGAAAACAACACTGGACAGGGAACGGGAAGAAAAGTTAAATGTAAAAAAACTGGAAGACTATTTCCAGGAGGTATTACCAAAGCTGCAGTCCAATTTCTTCATTTCCCTGATTGAAGGAAGAGTCAGAGAAGAGGACTATGAACGATTCCTTTTGGATTATCAGGTGGATATGAAGGGACCTTTGTTTTGCTGCATTATCTTTCATACCTCGGAAAATGATGTGCCGGATGGGATGAATCCCTTATTATTATCCATGTCCGTGGAACGGGAGATCAAACAGCGGCTGATGGAGAACTGTAATTGCCAGGAATTCATTTATATGGGTAATACCATTCTGATTATGGAACTCCATTCAGAAGATGAGATAGCTCAATTGACGGACAAGTGTGACCGGTTCTGCCGCTGGGCATGGAGAATTATGGGGGCGGCGGTTACCGCAGGGATCGGAACCGTCTGCAACAGTCTGTACGACATCAGTATTTCCTACGAGGGAGCCAGAGAGGCGGTATCCTACCGTGTCCTGTACGGAACGAAACGAGCCATCAATATCGCGGAGATCGTTCCTAAAGAGTCAAAAAAGGCGGTTCCCTTAGAAGAGACAAGGATGCAGGAGCTGTTTCGTGCCATCCATGTAGGGGATCAGGAGAAGATCCGGAAAGAAGCCATCAAAGAGACAGAAAAGCTCCATAAGAATGCAGCCACCATCAGCCAGTACAATCTGGCTACCATGGAGATTGTCAGCGGATTTTTCAAATTCTGTGCCAATAATTCCATGGATTTCAATGAAATTTCCGGAAATGTACAGAACCTTTATGAAAGAGTGACTCAGTTGGATGAAAGCTCTATGACAAACTGGATCATCAATATGTCTATGGCGATCAGCGAAAAACTGAGAAGTACCAGAAACAGTACCTCAAGACGGATCATTACCGATGCGCAGAACATTGTAAAAGACAGATATATGGAACCGGCGCTTTCTCTGGATGATGTGTGCGCAGATCTTGGTGTGTCCAATTCTTACTTTTCGTCCATTTTTAAAAAGGAAACCGGTCAGTCCTTCGTCTCCTATCTTACGGATTACCGAATGGACAGAGCAGAAGAAATGGTGCTGAACACCGATGAAAAAAGCTATAAGATCGCAGAAAAAGTGGGATATCAGGATGCGAACTACTTCAGCTATGTATTCAAAAAGAAATTCGGTGTTTCCCCTTCCAAATACAGAGCTTCCGGAAAATAGGGAACAGGTGAAAGGGAAAATACATGAAAGATAGAAAAAGAAAGCCGGATTCCCGGAAGAACATCGTATTTAACATACAGTCGATTATCCTGTCTGTCCTTATGGCGATTTCACTGGTCACGATCATTGTAATGGGATTGCTGCTTTACCATCGATTCAAGCTGGCATTGGAAAAAACAGCAGTGGACAACACGGAAGCTACTGTAGAGGCTACCGTGGATCGGTTAAATGCAGACCTGCTGGATATCCGGCAGATTATAAACGGGGCAAACTACAACGTGGTCCAGCAGTTTGATATATCCAGCCGGGAATTCTCGGAGCAGTTCAGTCTGCTCTATGAGACCAACTCCGATAAGATTCAGAGCCTGGCTTTGTATGACCCCAAAGGAAATCTGATTGCATCGGAGCCGGTGGCGGCAGAAAAGAAAAATGTGAAGGTGCAGACGCAGGAATGGTATAAAAATGCGGAAGATGCCATTGAAAATATACACTTTTCCACACCGCATATCCAGGAGCTGTTTGAGGACGGCTCTTATCGGTACCAATGGGTCGTTTCCCTGAGCAGGTATGTAGATGTCAACAAGGGAGAGACACCGGAAACCGGTATTCTTTTACTGGATATGAAATATTCTGTGATCAGGGACGTGATGAAGCAGATCAATGACTGTTCTGGCGGAATCTACTATTATCTGACCAGTCAGGACGGAGAAATGATCTACCATCCCCGGGGAACGGAATTAAACCGCGGATTATTTGAAGAAAACAGTCTGGAAGCGGCAAAATACGAGGACGGAACCTACGAGATCTGTTCCGGCGGTCAGAACGAGACCGTGATCGTCGGCAGCGTAGCCTATACAGGCTGGAAAATGATCGGTGTTGTGCCGGAGAGTGTGCAGGCGGCAAACTACAAGAACTTCCGTTACTATGTATTTGCTACTGTTCTGGTTCTTATGGTCATGCTTTTGGAGGGAAACCAGCTGGTTTCCCGGAAGATATCCAAACCGATCCGGGAGCTGGATGCTTCCGTCAAGGCCCACGAGGCAGGAGGAAAACCGGATATCTATATCGGCGGCTCCTCGGAGATCCGCCATCTGGGACATTCTGTGCAGAAGTCCTATGAACAGATCGAAAAACTGATGGACGAGATCATCCGGCAGCAAAATGAACGAAGAAAAAGTGAACTGGATGCCCTGCAAAGCCAGATCAACCCCCATTTTCTGTATAATACACTGGAATCCATCACGTGGATGGTGGAAGCCCAGGAAAATGAAGCAGCGGTTCGTATGATTTCTGAACTGGCAAAATTACTTCGTGTCAGTCTATCCCGCGGTAAGACCATCATTCCCATTAAGGATGAGCTGCAGCACAGCAGAAGCTATATGAATATCCAGCTGGCCCGGTACAAAGAGCGGTTTAAAACAGAATTCCGAATCGAGGAAGAGATCGAAAACTGCTGCATCGTAAAGCTGGTGATCCAGCCCATCCTGGAAAATGCCATCTATTATGGCGTTGGCAATATGGATGAGGATGATGGCGGCATGATCATCGTCAGCGGAAAAAAGAAAGACGAGGACATTCTGATCACCATCGAAGACAATGGGATGGGCATGCGGGAAGAAGTCCTGGAAAATATTCTGACGGATAACAGCAAGGTTCCGAAGCATGGTTCCGGTGTGGGCGTAATCAATGTGCATTCCAGAATCCGGCTGATGTTTGGCGAAGAATACGGACTTTCCATAGAAAGCGAACCGGACGAAGGAACAAGGGTTACGATCCGTATTCCGGCAATCCCATATACACCGGAAAACGCAGAAGCATTGGAATTACAAAAATACATACAGAGGAGACCGGGCGGATGAAAAAGAACAGAATGAAATTTCTTATAATTGAGTTTCTTTTGCTGCTGCTGGCAGTATTCTTTGTATGGAAAATTTTCGATCAGAACGTAGCAGAGCCCCGGATTGCCGTGATTCTTCCGGAGTCCGGTGACAAACGCTGGGATGCCCTGATCAAGGGAATGAAGCAGGCTGCGGCAGAGAACAACGTTCATATGATCATCTGCAATACGGAAGAGATCGACGGGCCGGAGGCGGAAAGAGAATTTATCAGGGAACAGAAGGACAACGATATTGATGGCTTTATCATATATCCGGCACCCGGTCATGAGACGGAAAATATGCTGAAAAAAGAGTGTGGAAATAAACCGTATCTGCTGATTGCAGATGGTCTGGCGGTAAAAGAAGGGAAAACTGCCAGTCCCACGATCCAGCCGGATTACCGGGAGATCGGAAGATGGCTGGGAGAACGGCTGAGAACAAAAAAGCAGAAGATCGGAATTATCGCCGACTGGAAAATGTCCGAGGCTGTACAGGCGGAGATTTGTGGATTGAACGAGGCGCTGGAAGGCAGCGAAAGCAAGATCAGCTGGTGTATTTACCGGAGAAAAGAACAGGACATTGTGGAGCGGATGAAGAAGGAAACAGAGGCGGATGCTCTTGTCATCCTGGATGCAGGAATATTGGAAGAGTTTGGAGAGCAGGCAGAAAATGGAACATACGAGGGCGCGGAGCTCTATGGAGTGGGTTACAGTCTGAAGACGATTGCACTTCTGGATAACGGAAACATTCAGGGGCTGGCTGTGCCGGACGGATATGAAATCGGCTATAAAAGTGTGGAAGAAATAACCAAAAGGATCGAGCACAGGTCTTATAAAATGCAAGGATATATAACCGAATATCAGGTACTTGGCAAGGAAAATTTCTCTATGGACGAAGATTTAGAAAGGTTTTTATATTCCTATGAATAAAAAGAAAAGAAGGGTGGCAGTATTATTATCTGCCACGATAGGGAGTGCGGTGCTTGTGCTGTCGGGGTGTTCCGGCAAGTCGGACCAGACAGAGAAAACCCTGCGGGTCGGAGTGATAACCTACACTCAGGATGATCCTTTTATCAATGGATTGACGGATGAACTGAAGGCGCAGCTGAAAGCCATGGAAAACAAAGAACGAAGGATTATCGTATCTACAAAAAGCGGAAACGACGATCAGCAGGAACAGAACGAAAAGGTGGAAGAGATGATTGATGCCGGCTGTGATGTGCTCTGTATCAATCTTGTGGACCGGACAGCTCCGTCCCGGATCATCCGAATGGCAAGGAATGAAGACATTCCTGTGATCTTTTTTAACAGGGAACCGGTAAGGGAAGACCTGATGCAGTGGGAAAAGCTGTATTATGTGGGCTGTGATGCAGAACAGTCCGGGATTATGCAGGGCGAGATTGCAGAAGAATACATCAAGAGCCATCCGGAAGTCGATAAAAATCAGGATGGAAAGATCCAATACGTGCTTCTGGAAGGAGAAGCAGGCCATCAGGATGCCATCAGCAGAACAGAGTATTCCGTAAAGACACTGATGAAGAATGATGTTATACTGGAAAAGCTAAGCTATCAGTTAGCGGACTGGAACCGGGGACAGGCGGAAAACCGCATGAACCGTCTGATCAGCCAGTACGGAAAAAAGATTGAACTTGTTATGTCCAACAACGATGAGATGGCACTTGGGGCTGTGGAGGCCTATCGGAAAGCAGGCTATGTCCGTGAAGAATGGCCGGTGATCTTCGGAATTGATGGCCTGGAAGAGGCTCTGGAAGCCGTAAAGGCAGGAGAGATGCAGGGCAGCATCCTAAATGACAGAGTGGATCAGGCAAAGAAAATGGCGAAAATGGCAGTGGAGCTGTTCGAGGGAGAGGAATTTGACCAGGAAAGCCTGAAAGAAGGCCGGTACTATTTTTCAGAATATCAGAAGGTAGACGGCAGCAACATCGATGAGTACCTGAACGCAGAAGAGACGATTTCCCACTCCGAAATGTAAGCAGGAAGACTGCGTTTGCAGGCAGAAAGAGTAAGTAAAAACGTGTCTTTATTTTAAACCAATCAAGCAAGCAGCGAAGCGGATTGCGAATATCCGACTGACAGAATGAGGAAAAACAGATGGAACATACATGGACCAAAGATTTTTATCAGGAGACAGATCCGGCAAAACGGCAGCAGATCTTAAAAGAATATATCGGAGAGGAGGAAGCCTGGGAAGAAGAATACCGGGCTCGGCTCTGGACGGCCCGATACGGACAACGCAGGCTCCAGAAGGATGAATTTGTCAAATGCCTGATGGAACTGAAGTATCTGGCGGAAGGAACCTCTCTGGATCCGGGAGGCGACAGAAGAAAGATGGGAGCCCGGATTCTCTCTACGTTGTGCCTGGCGGAAGCCATGCAGTCAGATGAGGGATACCAGAAAATTCTTGCAGATGAACTGTACAATGTATTCCTGAAATTTATTCAGGTCAGCAGAGGAGGCAGAGGATTTACCTCTCTGGTATTCGGCATGGGACAATTGTCCGAAGAAGGAATCGCGAAAAAAATCGCCGAACAGATCAGTGTGATCGCGTTCAAGGCACCACGCCTGCTTCACATGGAAAAAGAATTCACCCTGCTCCGGGAAGCCGCCCTCCGGGCATATCGGCAGGAGTATCCGAACAGGGAGCATTTCCTGAATAAATATTGAGTTTATTGCAGTAATGTCTGAAAAGTGACCGGGCGGAAAGAGAAAGGAGAATAAAATGGAATACAGAAAATTTGACAATGTTATAGTAGCAAGGATTGACAAAGACGAGGAAATATTGGAGCAGCTGAGGGTAATTGCCATAAAGGAGAATATAAAGCTTGCCAGTGTCCAGGCTCTTGGAGCGATCAATGATTTCACAGTCGGAGTATACAAGACAGACGAAAAGAAATATTATTCAAACAGCTTCCAGGGGTATTATGAAATTACATCACTGACAGGTACAATCAATACAATGGATGGAGAATATTATGCACATCTTCATATGAGTGCCGGAAATCAGAAGGGCGAGGTGGTTGGAGGACACCTGAACAGAGCGATTGTCAGTGCAACCTGTGAGATGGTCATCACGGTAATTGGCGGAAGAGTGGACAGAGTTCATGATGAAGAAACCGGACTTAATATTTTTAAGTTTAACTGAAGCTGCAAAGCAGCTATTCGGTTATGAGCAAGTAGCGAAGCGGATTGCGAATATCCGCTTGACTTAGAGGATAAGTTTAAAAGTTGATTTAAGCATTATAAAAAATCGTTTAAGAATATGGCTAGAAGTATTATAGATCCTTTGAAATAGCGTTTGTTAAAATGTTGATATGTTTGTTGTAGAGTAAAAATGCTGACAATAGTAGATTTGATGAAAGAGAATAGAAATGATAGAAGAAAAAGTGAAAGATATATTAAAGAAATATAGAAATTTAGAACAGAAAAAAGACTGGAAAAATCAAAAGCTTTTAGGAAATGATCTAAAATTCAGCGCAAGAGATTTGATAAATGTATATGTGGAGTTAGAAAAAGAATTTGATATTCATTTTAAGGAAAAAGATATTGTGGCTGGAAAATTTGATACATTTGATGACATAATAAAATTGATTAACAAAGAAATAGCATATAAAACAAGAGGAAAAGAACATGCATAAACCATTTATTCATTGTTTCAAAACTGCAAAAGAATATTATGTATATGATGTGAATACTGATAAAATTATTCAGGTGTCTTTCGAAACATATAATTTTTTGGAAAACAATATTTGGGATGAAAAAGCGGAAAGAGAAATAGAAAAGCTAATAAATGAAGGATATTTGAAAAGAACGCGGGTAGAAGAGGTAAAACATTTTGCTACGGACTTTTTAGAATCTTATTTAGAAAATAGAATGAATCAGTTAGTTTTGCAAGTGACACAAAAATGTAATTTGCGTTGCAGTTATTGTGTTTATTCTGGTGATTACAAAAATAGAAATCATAGTCAAAAAGAAATGAGCTGGGAAACTGCAAAAGAAGCAGTAGATTATTTGTATGGGCATTCGATGTCTAGCGAAGACATATATATATCATTTTATGGCGGAGAGCCATTATTAATGTTCAGATTGATAAAAGAAGTAGTTGAGTATGTGAAGAGAGAATATTGCCAAAGAACGGTACATTTTAATTTGACCACTAATGGAACGTTGTTTACACCAGAAATTGTTCAGTATTTTATTAAAAATAATATACAAATTATGTTTAGTTTGGATGGGCCTAAAGAAGTGCACGATAAAAATAGAATATTTGCAGGAAGTAATAGAGGATCATTTGAAAAATTGAGAGATAGCATGAAAATGATATATAGTATGGACAGAAAATATTATAAAAAAAATGTGTCTTTCAACACAGTGTTAGATCCCCAAAATGAGTTAAGAACAATATATGAGTTTTTGGATAAAGATAGGCTGATTTCGAAAAATTTGAGTAGAATATCTGTTTTGAATGATAATTATACGGATAAACAATGTGAATTTAGCGGAGAATTTGTTGAAGAACAGGAATATGAATATTTTAAATGTTTTCTTTCAAAATTAAAACGAATTAATGAAAAATTTGTGGCTAGAGCAGTAAAAGAAGAATTTGATAATGAAATGAGAGAAATTAAACAACATGAGGAAAAAATGCAAGAAGAGATTTCAAAGGTAAATCATCATAGTGGTCCCTGTATTCCAGGCGCGAAAAAAATTTTTGTAACAGCAGAAGGAAATATATATCCGTGTGAGCGAGTGAGTGAAATATCAGAAGTTTCCAAAATAGGTGATATAAAAAAAGGAATAGATAAAAACAAAGTGTTAAATTTGCTAAATATAGAACGATATTCGCAAGACCGGTGTAAGGATTGTTGGGCATATCAACATTGCACAATTTGTATAGCATGTGCAGATGACACTAAAAATATTTCAAATAAAGAAATAGAAAAACATTGCTGGAAGGTTAGAGGGGGATTTGAAGAGGCAATGAAAAATTACTGTACTTTAAAAGAACTTGGTTATAAATTTGAGGAGTATGAATGAAAATGTTAAAAAGAGTAGGTATATTTCCGGTAGATCAAGAAAGTATAACACTATTTGAGAACATACATGAATGTAGATATGGTGAAATTATGCATATTGCTTCAATAAAAGCATGGGGACTTTGCGGGAAAAAAATTCAACGTTGTGATGGTAGTGAGATAATAATAGAGGAGGGAATAGGTAATATTATAAAAGAATGTGAAGTGTTAATTCTTCTTGAAAGTTGGCACGATGCATCGCCTGAATATATAAAGAGCGTGGTGAAAACAGCAAAGCAGAAATCCATAACGATAGTTTCTATTAATAATATCAGGAACAGTTTAGAGATAGATCAGCATTATGAAAATGTCGTTGTTGCTAAAAAATTAAAAATTCAAAAAAAGTGTGACGATTTAAGAGTAAGAAAGATAAATATTCCGGTTATTTGCGTTTTGGGTTTGACACAAAATAGTGGAAAATTGAAAATGGAATTAGAACTGCAAAAATGTTTGAAACAAAAAGGATATAAAGTTGCAGCAATTGTTTCTGGATTAAATGGATTAATTGGGAAAGATACATTTTGCTTTGAAAAGAAATATTTAAATGGGAAAAATAGGAATGAAGAGATAATTATAAATATAAATGCGGCTGTAAAGCGGTTAGAACAAGATTATGATATTGTAATTGTTGGGATACCAGGAGCATGTCTCTCGTTTAATCCACAATATTCTAATGATTTTGGCATTACTACACAATTGTTTATGTGTGCAATAGAACCAGATTATAGTGTTTTGATGCTACCATATATGCGCTATGAAGAAGCGTTTATTAGTCATGTTAAAGATGAGGTTCAAAAAAGATATGATATTACAATTAATGATATTGGAATATCAGAATTTGCAATTGATATGGATGCGAGTTTTGAACAAAAAAAGATGTGTTTTTTAAAATTAATTGACAAGGAAAGGGATTTTGAGCATTTGAAAAAAATATCAGTTGTTGATATTAAAAGTGATTCTCAAATAGAAAAATTGAGCGATAGGATTATTTGGACACTTGAAAATTAAACATAAGCTTGTCGCATTTTGAAATATATAGGGGGAAGAAAGAATATGTTGAAAAGAGCAAGCAGAAAATTAAGAAGTACTCCTGCGAAAACATTGATGTATATCATACTGTTTTTAGTACTTTTCCTGGCGATATTTTCTATGCTGATGATTGGAATTGCAAGTGGAAATAAAGTGAAAAGAGCACAGGAAACATTGGCCAACTCTATTACTCTGCGCGGGCCGGCCGAGGGAGAAGCTGGAAAATCATGTACTGTATATGCGATCCCGTCCGCAATCGTAGAAAAGTTCATTGACAGCAATTATGTTCAGGGGTACACCATGGAAGCGGGAACATATTGGCTTGATCCGGTGGATACGGAAACATATATCAGCGAGGAGACACAACAGCGCCTAAAAGGTTATCTGAAAGATTCAGGCATGTATACGATGACGGCTGTTGGAACACTGGACTGCGCATACGATACCTATTTTCTGGCAAAGGGTTACAGGATTGTGGAAGGAAGCGGACTGAGCTACGGAGAACGGGGCAAATACGAAGCTGTGGTAGGAGAAAAATACGCCGAAAAAAATCATCTCCATGTGGGCGATACTGTTAAATATAAAATGGAGCAGGGAACGATCGAATACTATAAAGTAAGTGCCCCGGAAGAAATTAGTTTCAAAATTCGAGGCATTTACAGAACTCCAGAGGTTTATCAGTCCGATTCCGTTGTGAATGACTGGCACAATAATTTAATTTTTATTCCACTGGATATTTTCTGCGAGTATTCTATGAAAGCATTAAAAATTCAAAATGTGGGATTTAATACAGTTACGGTCTATTTGAAAGATACAAAATCAGTTGAACCATTCATAGAAGAAACAAAAAACAAAATAAAAATAGGAAGTGTGGATGATGTTGTACAGACCGATGAAAATGGAATACGTTCCAGCGTAAAGCCAATGGTAATATCACAGCAGGATTTGGAATCTGGAGAATGGTCCTATCAGTTGATTCGAAACAAGGAATGGTATGAGATGGTTGCGAAACCTGTTGAAAAATTGAATCGTCTGATAGGATATATGATCGTAGGATTTGTGACTGCCGGAATTTTACTGTTCGGCATTCTGACCAGCCTGTCAGTCAAAGGGCGAAAACGTGAGATTGGAATTTTACTTTCGATGGGGGAACACAGAAAAAGGATTTTAGGACAGTTCGTTTTGGAGAATTTGGTTCCGGTTTTGATTGCCCTGGTTTTTGCGGCGCTGTGTGCGACACCAACAGCAGAGTATTTCGCAGATCGGATGATTTCGAATCAGGCTGAGAAAGTGGAGCAGGAAAATGAAGATCTGTCGGGAAATATTAAAAACGCGCTCCCGACAAGCGAAATAGCTGCGTATGAATCAACGGGAGTAACTGTTGATACGGATTTGTCCATTGAGTGGAACTGGAAAATCATGACGGGGATGATTCTTGGTATTTTAGATCTTTTCCTTTTGATATTAATTCTGCAAGTCGGCAAAATAACTAGAGAAAGCCCGGCATCTATATTGCTGGACAGAAAGTAGGTGTTCATGAAGAAAAAAAGAATGATAATGATCGTAGCGATGGTTCTGGTGCTGGTATGGCGGGAAGACGTTTTTGCAGTGGAATCTGGAACGACACAGGTTTCGCTACAGGCAGACTGGCTCCAAGAGGGAGATTACCAGTATAGCGTGGAAGAAGATGAAACTGTAACTTTACGAAACTATATCGGGACGGAAAGCGTGATTGTCACACCGAAAGAAGTAGGTGGGAAAGAAGTGACGAGAATCGGAGATTCCTGCTTTTTGAGAAAAACGGATCTTCGGGCAGTGCAGATATCCGAAGGCATTGTTGAAATCGGGGAATCTGCCTTTGCGGAAGATGGTCAGTACAGTGATACAACTGCTGGGTTTATCAGCATTGTAATGCCAAAAACACTAAAAAAGGTAGGAAAAAGCGCATTTCAGGGAACTAGAATCACACAGATTTATTTTTATGATGGTTTAGAGAGCATTGGTGATAATGCCTTTATGTATTGCTCTTCTTTGTCAAAAATACGGATTCCAGATAGCGTGGAGAAAGTAGGACAATTTTTATTTTTGGGAGCTGGAAAACCCTATGAAGAAAGTCAAGATAGTGCGATGAAGATTTTTGGCGGAAAAATAGCGGAAGAACTTGCAAAAGATAATCAAAGAGCCGAATATGGTGGTGAAGAAATGCAGGAAATTTCGATCCAGTATTGGCTTGAGAAGAAGGAGAATGAAACGAAAGAAGAGGTTATAGGACAAAAATATTTTGATAAAAATGATACAGGCTTTGAAAAAGTATTTTTTAAGGCTCCTTCGAGTGGAGAAAAGCAAAGTGGGAAAATAGTCTGGATGGACATATTTCTTGGGGTGTGTATGGTTGGACTAATAGGAATCAGTGTTTGCTTAAAGGATTAAAAATATTATATTTGTGAACAATGAAGAAAATAATAGAGAATAATAAATGTTTATATTTTTTAAAAGAGTTACTCAAATATAAAAAAGAAATAGGTATTTTGAGTATAAGCACTATTGTTTCTACAGTAACTGTATTTCTGCAACCATTATTGATAAAACAGATCACAGACATCGGAATACTCGAAAAAAATATGCCCCAAATTGTTAATGGAGTAGCCGGTTTATTTGTTTGTGTGCTGGTATATTTAATGATTGAAGTTGTGCAGGCAAAAACTTTTGCAGAAATACATAATTCATTCTATAAGAACTTGTATTGCAATGTATTTCGAAAATTATTGCATTTAAAAAAACATTATTTTCAAATGAAAAATAGTATGGAAATAGTGCAAATGTTACAATGCGATGTATCTCAGGTTGCGTCTATGACAGATAGATATGTAGTGATGAGCTTTTCGTATGTTTTTCGTGTAATTAGTGGACTTGCTGGACTTATGCTGTTGAGTCCTGAACTGTTATGCATTGTAGTGATAGTAATTCCAGTGAAATACGTGTTAGTAAAATGTCTTGCTAAAAAGCGTGAGAAAAACATGAAAATGTATATTCAAGTTGAGCAACAATTTGGAGGATGGCTTGGCGATACAATTAATACTGTGGAAGAAATTAAATTGTGGAATCTATATGAATTAAGAAAATGCGAATTTTTAAAACAGATTTGTAAATCGTTAGCGGTTGAAATGAAAGGAACCATGATTGAGACATGGAATATTTTTGGGGATGCTGTTTTAGAGTGGGGTGTAACAATTCTTATTTATTTAGTTGGTGGATATTTGGTGTTCGTGGGAAAAATTTCCATAGGTTCAGTTTTTGCTTTTGTTTCTTATTCTAGTTATGTTACAAGACCGGTAAATAGTTTAATTGATCTGCGTATGCATTTTGCAAGTGTCAAACCGTCCGCTGAACGACTTTATACATTTTTGAATATGGAAGAGGAACGAAGTGGAAGTAAAAGAGTGGAAAAAGAGATTTCGCCAATATTAGAATTTAAAAATGTGAGATTTCAGTATACAAAGGATAGGGAAGTGTTAAAGAAAGTATCTTTTAAACTTGAGCCGGGAGAAAAAGTGGCTATTATTGGAAAAAATGGAAGTGGAAAATCAACAATTTTGGAATTACTATTACGATTTTATGAACCGGAAGAAGGAGAAATTTTATGTAATGGTGAAAATATAAAAGTGCTAAAATTATCAGAATACCGAAGCCTTTTTTCTGTTGTGAGTCAGAAATCAGCGTTGTTTTTGGGGGACATTGTGCAGAATATAGATTTGGAGGGGAAAGCAGACAGACAAAAACTGAATGAGGTACTAAGGAAAAGTGGCGTGAAAAAATACTTGCAACGTTTTCCAGAAAAAGAAAAAACACAAATAGGAGATGATGGAGCATTTCTTTCAGGAGGAGAAAGACAAAAGCTTGTGGTTGCACGGGCACTATTGAAAGATGCGCCGGTTATGCTTTTTGATGAAGCGTCCAGTGGATTTGATGTAGAAGCCAATGAATATCTTTATAAAATTATAACAGAAGAAATGCCGGAAAAATCTGTGATTTTTATTACACATCATTATGATAAACTGGAAAAATTTGATAAAGTATATTTGGTAAAAGATGGGTTTCTTACGGAAGTGAGAACTGGAAAAATGTAGAGGCGACTAGATTATAGTAGAAAGGAACAATATGGCAGAACTGGAATTAAAAGAGGTAAGCTATTTTTACGAGAGCGGCGGAAAGAGAATTGATATTTTGGATAAAGCCAGCTATTCATTTGAGAAGGGTACTCTTTACACGATTGTTGGTCCTTCTGGATCGGGGAAAACAACGACGCTGACTTTGGCGGGTGCGCTGGAAGAACCTAAGAGCGGCTGCGTGTGCTTTGAAGGAAAAGATATCCGGGAAATTGGCTATACAAGATATCGAAACAGCAAGATTGGAATTGTGTTTCAGGCGTATAATCTGCTGCCTTATCTGACCCCGCTGGAGAATGTGCTGGCGGCAATGGAAATTACGTCAAATCCGATTAAAAACAAAAAAGAACGGGCGCGGGAACTTCTGACACGAATGGGAATTACAGAAGATCAGATGAACCGCAATATCAATAAACTTTCAGGAGGCGAACAGCAGCGCGTAGCGATTGCGCGTGCGATTTCGACAAATGCAGAGGTGATTCTTGCGGATGAGCCGACGGGAAATCTGGACGTTGATACGGCGGCTGGCATTGTGAAAATTTTCAAAGAGCTGGCTCATGAAGATAAGAAATGTGTAATAGCAGTTACACATTCGGAAGCATTTGCCGCGGAGGCAGATGTGGTGGTACGGCTGGAAAAGAAAAAATTGCAGGATTAAACATGAGGGGGAGGGAAAGTTTTTATGAACTGGATCAAAAGAGCATTTCGCAGTATTTCTTATCATAAAAAAAATACAATTCTGATGTTTTTAAGTTTCCTGATTTTATCCATCCTGATCCTGTTTGGCTTATGTATCCGCGCGGCAAGTCGGGAACGGATATGGGAGATTCGGACGAGCATCGGAGGAAGCGTGCTTGTATCGAATGAGCGTCAGATATACAGTGAAGAGCCGCGCGGTGTGAATTCGATTTCACATCAAAAATATTTGGAACTCTGCGCTGATGAAAGAATTCGGTTTGGCAGCTGTAATACGGTGACAGCTGCTCTGGCGGATAACTTTACAGCTGAAATTATGGACGGACAGGAAGAAAATGGAACAGAAAATATTTATGTGGAGGGATCATCTGATCCTGTCGAGTATTTTAGTTCTGTTTCTTCTGTAGTTACACTGATTTCGGGACATGTACCGCAGAATGCAGAAGAAGCGGTAGTCAGTGATGGGATTGCGGAACGGAATGGACTGGGAATAGGAGATACCATAGCTGTTCTTTCACCATACACAAAGGAGCGGTATACATTTAAAATCAGTCGGCGCCGCCTTCCCCGATGTGGAGGCGCTGGCCGCGCAGTGCCGCTTCCGCGACTGCACCCACCACGGGGAGCCGGGCTGCGCGGTGCGCGCGGCCGTGGAATCCGGCGAGCTGACGCCGGAGCGCTACGGGTCCTACCAGGCCCTTCAGCAGGAGATGGCCGCCATGCGCGACCGTCGCGAAGAGGCGCGCCGTATGAACAAGGAAAAGGTGAGCGACACCAAGCGGCGCCGCGCAGGTGCGCCCAAGGGCAAGCGTCGGCGGTGATAGCAAGGCGCCATCGTGACAACGCCCCGTGTAAGCGCAGAATGTCGATGAGGATGCAGGCTCGTTCCATTCATGACATTTTGCCTACCGAGATTGCCGTCGGATGCAGACGCGCTAAAATGATGTGACACTCTTCGACTGAACTCGAAAGGACCTCCATGAATCCCGTCGTCGTCATTCCCACGTTCATCTACCCTCGCCGCCATCGCGGAGGGGCCGATGTGGTGAGCACCTACGACCACCCTACCGCCCCCAACCAAGAAGGGGAGCTCGGCCGCTGCCTGGAGTCGCTGGCGAAGGTGGAGGGCCTGGGACTCGTGGTCATCCTCGTGTCCGCCGACGTGTCGTTGGAAGTGCAGGCGGCCGAGAAGGTGCAGGCCATCGCCAACCGCCATTCGGACGTGACCACGCTCGTCATCGGCGCGGCAGAGCTGGCGCTTATCGAGCAGCGCATGGCCCAGCAGAACATCGAGCGCCTCTCCAAGGAAATCGGCCTGCAAGGTTACGGCGCCATCCGGAACTTGGGGTTGCTCGTGGCCAACGTGCTCGGCTTCGATGCCGTGGTGTTTTTGGACGATGACGAGGTGATCGACGATCCGAAATTCCTAGAGAAGGCCATGTACGGCCTCGGGAAGCTCACGCGCCAGGGCGTGCCCATCGTGGCGAAGACGGGGCACTATTTGAACGACCAGGACTCCTACCTCTCGAAATGGGAGGACAAGTGGTACAACCGCTTCTGGCAGCAGGGCCGCGCCTTCAACGAGTGGATCACCAAGGCCATGCGCGGCCCGCGCCTGTCGCGCTCGAACCATGTGTGCGGCGGCTGCCTGGCCATTCACAAGGAGGCGTTCCGGCGCCTCGCCTTCGACCCGTGGATCACCCGCGGCGAGGACTTGGACTACATGCTTGACCTGCGCATGTATGGCTCGGATATCTGGTTCGACAACCAGTGGGTCTTGCGTCACCTGCCCCCGCGCACCGCAAGCGAGGGCACGCGTTTCCGCCAGGACATCTTCCGATGGCTCTACGAGTACCGCAAGCTGGAATACTCCCGGGCGCTCATCGACCTTCAGCAGGTGAAGCCGGCTTCGCTCGAGCCCTACCCGGGGCCGTTTTTGGAGCCGGGTCTTCTGCGCCGCATTCGGCTCACGGCATGGATGCGCAGCTTCGGACGCCCCGACAAGAAGGCCTACCGTCTGGCCGCCAAGGCCGCCACGGGTGCGGCTTCGGCCTACGCCGAGGCCAACTGCGCGAAGTACTTCGAGTTCCAGTACGTCTGGCCCGAGGCCATGAATCGTTTGGAAAGCGACCAGCTGCTCTCCGAGGCCCTGGTGCGCTCGGCCATGCTGCGCGCCCAGGATGTGGCGGCCGCGGCTCCGGCCCCGGCTCCGGCGGCCGCGAACGTCCCG
>OGZW01001363.1_pt1 | contig 19823 bp, 14 predicted proteins | sample 1577001 | NCBI WGS metagenome assembly OGZW01 (sample SAMEA3541519, study PRJEB24748) | human gut metagenome | biome: human gut; feature: human-associated habitat; material: faeces | place: China | collected 2012 | reverse complement strand
TCCATGCCAGGAAATATGCATCCTCGCCCTTTACCTTGAAACGTACGATAGCGGAGCGCTCTTTGACTGCCTTATAGCCCTGTGCCACTTCGTGACTGGACAGCGGGGTTCCGCAGCGAGGGCAGTAGGGAACAATCTTGAAGCCCTTGTACAACAGACCCTTGTCCCAGATAGTCTTTAAAGCCCACCACTCGGACTCGATGAAATTGTCATCATAGGTAACATAAGGGTTATCCATGTCCGCCCAGAAACCAACGGTACGGGAGAAATCTTCCCACATTCCCTTATATTTCCAGACGCTCTCTTTACATTTGTCAATGAAAGGTGCCAGACCGTATTCCTCGATCTGCTCCTTGCCGTCCAGACCCAGCATCTTCTCGACTTCCAGTTCTACGGGAAGTCCGTGAGTATCCCAGCCGGCTTTACGGGGAACCATATATCCCTTCATGGTACGGTATCTGGGGATCATATCCTTGATGGTACGGGTCTCTACATGACCGATGTGAGGCTTACCGTTAGCGGTAGGCGGTCCGTCGTAGAAGGTATAGGTTTCGCCTTCCTTACGATGCTCCATACTTTTTTTGAAAATGTCGTTGTCTTCCCAGAATTTCTCGACTGCTTTCTCGCGGTCTACAAAATTCAGGCTTGTGGGTACCTGCTTGTACATACTGTGCTTCCTTTCCTTTCTTATTACAGCATCATACTATTCAGCGCCTCATTCACAAAATCGCATCTTCGATGCTTTCCTGAATAGTATCAAAAAAAGCCCCGTCCCGTAACAGGACGAAGCTCATGCATTCGTTAACCACCTCTTACAACATACTTCCCATATGATTCCACATGTGTAATCTCACAGGAGTGATATGCTTCCCGGTAACGGCGGGATTCCGTTCAGAACTACTGACCTGGGCTTTTGTTCTGACAGCTCAGAAGTGATTTTCACGATTCCCTTACTCGCACCGATCTCTCACCATCACCGGTTCGCTTTGCCTTTCTGCGGAAAAGTTACTCTCTTCGTCAATGCATTTTTGATATACCGCTATTATATATCTCATTTTTTTGCGTTGTCAAGCCGGATGTTGAGATTTGCTTATAAAGCTTTTATTTCTTGCTTTTCCGACATTTATTTCATATAATATTTTTATACTCTAATGTGTACCGATCTTATCGGAAGGGGCAGGGAATTCTATGGAAAATACACAGAAAAAAAGCAGCGGTAAAATATCATATACTCTGCAGATCATCGGACTGCTTCCTTTACTGGCGCTGGGAATTGCGATGTTGTTTTTCACTTCCCAATGGTTCACAAAAACTATGTATCAGGAAGTGGAACGTGAATTGTATGATGCCACGAAAAGTGCCACTACACTTCTGAACGCTGCCTATCCCGGCGATTATCACCTGGAGGGAGATGTTGCTTATCTTCTGTATAAAGGAGAGACGGATATCACCAGGGACTATTCTCTTCTGGATCAGTTCAAAGAGGATACCGGACTGGACATCACCCTGTTCTATCAGGATACCCGCATTCTGACGACCCTGTATAATGCCCAGGGCGAACGCATCGTCGGTTCCGGTGCTCCCGATATTGTGATCCGGGATGTTTTGAACACCGGCGAAAACCATTTCTACACTCATACTCTCATTAACGGCAAAGCTTATTTTTCCTACTATATACCTCTGCGCAATCAGGACGGCAGCGTCGTCGGAATGCTTTTTGTGGGCAGACCCAGTGAAACAGTCTCCCTATCCATTCAGAATTACGTCTATCCGCTGACGTGGCTGATCATCGGTTTTGTGGCTCTCGTATCTGTCTGCATCTATTTTTACACCAGAAGATTCGTGGCTGTATTACTCCATATCCATAGTTTCCTGTCGGAAGTAGCCTCCGGGAATCTGAACGCCACACTGGATCATTCCGTAACAAAGCGCAGTGATGAGTTAGGTGATATCGGTCGCTGTGCCCTGTCCATGCAGCGTTCTCTCCGTACCATGATCGAGCAGGATGCCCTGACCGAGCTGTACAACCGCCGCAGCGGAGACAAAAAGCTGCGGCAGATCTTCGAGGAAGCCAGATCCTCCCGCCATTCTTTTGCGCTCGCCATCGGAGATATTGACTTTTTCAAAAAGGTTAACGATACCTACGGTCATGAATGCGGGGATACCGTACTGAAAAATGTTTCTGCCCTGCTGAAACAGCATATGTGGCGCCGTGGCTTTGCCGCGCGTTGGGGTGGTGAGGAATTTCTACTGGTATTTGAAAATGTAGATCTTACAGAAGCCCGGAAGCAGCTGGAGCTTCTCATGGACAAAATCCACGAACTGGATACACTCTACGAAGGGCAGCACGTAAAAGTAAATATGACCTTCGGTCTGATCTGTGACCCCGACAAAGATATTCATGCATTATTAAAAGAAGCTGATGAGAAATTATATATCGGTAAAACAAACGGTCGTAACCAGGTGGTATCTTAACCCGGTTACGACCGTTTGTTATTTGTTTCTGATCTTGTTATCTTTAACCTTGCAGGCATTCCGGATTCAACAGGAAATCATAAATATTGATTGTCAGAATACCATATTCATCATAATATGGCTGCACAATATCTTTTGTAATGACAATTTTCTTAAAAGAGTCATCAATCTTCCGGAACGGTCGGATTTCCTGCGTCCGCTTTGCTTCATCCGGAAGAGAATATGCCGATTGAATGTAATATCTGGCAGAACCAAGATTGCAGACAAAATCCACTTCCAGCTGCCTGCGGTTTACCTTTCCTTCCAAATCTTTTTCTGCGATAGGGACAACACCTACATCCACACTATATCCCCGCATCCGGAGTTCGTTATAGATTACATTTTCCATGGAATGTGTCTGCTCCAACTGCCGGAAATGAATTCTGGCATTCCGAAGCCCCAAATCAGAAAAATAATATTTCTTAGGAGTCTCTATATATGACTTTCCCTTAATATCATAACGCTGTGCTGACTCTATCAAAAAAGAATCTTCAAAGTAATCCAAATATTTCTTTATGGTTGCAGAAGTAATTTTAGATTTCTTCACGGTTTTAAAAGTGTTCTTTAGTTTTTCCGGATTGGTCAACGAACCGATCGCAGCGGAAAGAATATTTAGCAGATCTTCCAATTCCCCAATATTCTTTATACGATTCCGTTTCGTAATATCACGGATATAAATTTCGTTAAATAAATTCTGCAGCGCTGTTGCTTTATCCCCGGCACCATCCCGCAGAACCACTAATGGAATTCCACCGTAAAGCATATATTCAGATAACCCGGTATATTTATCTCCGTTATAAACAGACATAAATTCAGCAAAGCTGAGAGGGTACATATGAATTTCATCACCCCTGCCTGCAAATTCCGTAGCAATATCCTTTGACAACAGTTTTGCGTTACTTCCCGTCACAAACACATCAATATTCTCTTTGCGAAGGTATCCATTCAAAACAGCCTCAAAACAATCCAGCATCTGAATTTCATCCAACAGCAGATAATATATTCCCTCTCCTGTAGTTTTCGACCGAATATATGCCATAAATTTCTCCGGATCCACACCCCGCTTTTCCTTTTCGATCTGAATAAGACTTTCACCGATCAGGTAAAGATCATCCGCAGAATCAAAGGCAAACCGTATGATATGGTCTGCTTCCACACCGGAATCTAACAAATGATGATAGAAAATGTTATTCAGCAGATAAGACTTACCACATCTTCGAATACCGGTAATCACCTTGATTAATCCATTGCTCTTTCTTTTTATTAACTTTTCCAAATAGAAATCTCTGCGAATATCCATATATTTTCTCCCTGGAATAGATTTTTGCAACTGGTTGCACTTTTCTATTCTATTATATGGATAATTTAACTGAAAATCAATATACTTGCTTCATTTTTGGAAAAGATTATTGTTCCATCTGTCTGCCCAGGAAGCCCGCCGCAGACAGAGCCAGTTTCTGCTCCACTTCTCCCATTTTGCTCTTCCCGTCATTTTCCAACAGGATCACACTTCCGATGATGTCCCCTTCGCAGATGATCGGCGTGATCAGCTGCCAGGCATAGTCCACGGCAATGTCCTCCGCAATGTTGACATAGTTGCGGTCTCCTTTTGCGGCAATCACAGTCTCTCTATTATTGACCCTCTCTTCCAGTTGACGGCTCACGGATTTATTTAACAGCTGCTTACAGCCTCCTGAGACGGCGATGAACTGGTCTCTGTCCGCGATCAGTGTGGCATGTCCCGACACCTGTGCCAGGCTCTCCGCATACTGTTTGGCAAATGTGGTCATCTCTCCGATGGGGGAATATTTTTTCAGGATGACCTGCCCCTCTCTGTCGGTGAAGATCTCCAGCGGATCACTCTCTCTGATGTGTAACGTGCGGCGGATCTCCTTCGGGATCACGATGCGTCCCAGGTCATCTATTCTTCTTACAATTCCAGTTGCTTTCATCATTTTTTCCTCCATGACATATTGCGTAAGATAAATCATCATCTCGCATTACTAATCATTAACGTTGCAGTTAGTATGCGAAATGCAGGAAAAAATATACTTTAAATTGCCAGATGCACCGTCATTCAGCAGTGCCATTGCTGGCTTATATTTATAGCAGTTCTGTATTTTCCCTCAGAATGATTGTTTTATATTAAAATTAAAATGCATCCATTCAATTTTTACTCTTGCATGATCGAATTTTTCCATTCTCAATCAGACTGTTTCGTACTGTATTTTCCTTATTTCTATGTTACACTTATTCTGTTTACGACAATTTTTTATGGGAGAGTTTAAACTATGAATCACAAAAATAATAACAGAAGTTCCTTTTCCGGCAAGATCGGCTTCGTCCTGTCGGCAGCCGGTGCCTCGGTAGGTCTGGGCAATATCTGGCGTTTCCCGTATCTGGCAGCCAAATACGGCGGTGGTATCTTTCTGCTGATCTATATTATCCTGGCGCTGACTTTCGGTTATACCATGATCGTGGCAGAGACATCACTGGGACGCATGACAGGTAAAAGTCCCGTGGGGGCCTTTCATACCTTCGGGAAGTCCAAATGGCTGTCCTTCGGTGGATGGATCAACGCTATTATTCCTATTCTGATTGTTCCTTATTATTCCGTCATCGGCGGATGGGTGATCAAATATCTGGTGGAATATGCCAAGGGGCACGGACATGATCTGGCAGCAGACGGTTATTTTTCCACGTTTATTTCCAATGGTGTCTCTACTGAGCTGTGCTTTATCGTATTCACTCTGTGTACGCTGGGCATCATCTACGCCGGTGTCCGCAACGGTATCGAGCGCGTATCCCGCATTATGATGCCGATCCTGGTAGTGCTGTCCGTGGTCATCACAGTCTATTCTGTTACCAGACCGGGAGCACTGAGCGGCGTGAAGTATTTCCTGATCCCGAATCCTGCGAATTTCTCCTGGATGACAGTCGTAGCTGCCATGGGGCAGATGTTCTACTCTCTGTCCATTGCCATGGGTATTCTCATCACCTTCGGCTCTTATATGAAAAAAGATGTTTCCATCGAAGGCTCCACCAAAAATGTAGAGATCTTCGATACCGCCATTGCTATCATGGCAGGTCTGATGATCATTCCCGCCGTGTTCGCATTCTCCGGTGGAGATCCCGATACCTTACAGGCAGGTCCTTCCCTGATGTTCATCACACTTCCCAAGGTCTTCGATAGCATGGGAATGGGCACCTTCGTAGGTATTATGTTCTTCGTACTGGTACTGTTCGCAGCCATGACCAGCTCCATTGCACTTACCGAAAGTGCTGTGTCTACTTTCGAGGACGAGCTTGGCTGGGGTCGTAAAAAATCTACCCTGATCATGGGTGTGATCATGCTGGCACTGGGAACGTTATCCTCACTGGGTTACGGACCGCTTGGTGCTGTGAAGATCATCGGCATGCAGTTCCTTGATTTCTTCGATTTCCTGACCAACTCCGTGATGATGCCTATCGCTGCCATCACCATCTGTCTGTTGGTGTCCCGCGTCATCGGAGTAAAGGCTGTGGAAGAAGAAGTCATGCACGGAGAAGCCGCTTTCCGCCGCAAAAAGATATTCAATTTCATGATCAAGTATCTCTGCCCGGTATTTGCTGCGATTATTTTATTAAGCTCTGTGGCAAATGCATTTGGACTTATTTCTATGTAAGATGCCAGGGTCATAAACAAGAACCCCACGCTGTGCTCGCACAAACGTGGGGTTCTTGTTTCATGACCCGCTCCGATATTCGCATAAAAGGGAAGCGTCAGCTTCACGATATGCGAATACCGGGCAGGATTGTGAGAGTGCGCAGCACGGAGCAATCCGTCAGGCATCTTACATCTTACTATATGTTAATGATCCGTCCTGTTTCCGCATTTACTCTATGTGAAATTGAGATTACCGTTCTTCCTTCCGAGGCACGCTTCAGTGCCTGCAGCACCTCTTCCTCGGTCTGGGCATCCAGATTTGCCGTAATCTCATCCAACAGAAGGAGCTTCGGCTTCGCCACCGCAGCTCTGGCAATAGATAACAGCTGCCACTGTCCCTGGGAGAAGATCTCCTGGGTACAGGGAGTGTCATAGCCTTTTTCCAATTGTTCTATCGTCGCATCCAGTCCCGCAATTCTTGCAGCCCCCCGTACCTCTTCCATGGTAAAAGAATCGTCATACAGCGTGATCTGATCCTTCACGGTACCGGGTACTCTATGAAAAGTCTGCTCCACATAGCCGTACAGGCTGCGCTTTTCATGTTTCGGAATCTGAAAAGCATCTCTTCCCTGAATCAGCACTTTACCCTCTCCCGGCTGATAGAGTCCCAACAACAGTTTGAAGACCGTACTCTTCCCTGCTCCGGTTCTTCCGGACAGTGTCACCTGTTCTCCGGGATATACTTGAAAATTTAAAGCCTGCAAAATCTTACGGTCATCATCCTCATAGCTAAAGGTCACATTTTGCAGTTCCACAAAAGGTTTTTCCGGTCTATTCTGTGGTTCTGCCGGTTTTTCCCCGGAATTTCTCTCCGGCAATTCCTCCAGCGCATAGAATTCATTGATCCGGTGCACGCCCGCAATGGCGGACTGTATGGTCTGGATCTCCATTCCCAGACTCTCCACAGGGGTAAAGATCTGTGAGATATAGTTAATTACCGCTACCGCTGTACCTGCAGACATACCGAACAATGTCAGCACCTTTGCATTACCGGAGGCAGAAAACAGCATCACAACCGCCACCACGATAGCATTCAGGATCAGGATCACCGGGGAATAAATGGCATCATAAAAATTCGTGCGATCTACCGCGCGGTAGCTCTCCGCAATATATTCATCATAGCGTTGCTCCATGTAGCGCTCTTTTCCCAGCGTATGAATGGTACGGATATTGTGCAGCGTCTCCGGCACATGTCCGGATGCTCTGCCCACGGCGCAACGGTTCTCGATCTGGGCTTTCAGCATATTTTTCTGCACCGTCCGGGTGAACCAATACAGAAATGGAAGCAGAACCAAAAGTACGATCGCCAGTCCTCTGTTTTTTAACCAGATCACCACCAGGATACTTATAATCTTACAGGCATCGGCGAACATACTGATGATTCCGGAGGTGAACAGGTTCTCCACCGTATCCACATCTCCTACGAACTGGGATACGATAGTACCGGGCTCCTGCTTCGTCAGTTCCCCTGCCGTCAGGTTCGTATATTTCTCCATCATGCTGCTCCGCAGTGCATGAGTGATCTTCTGACCGAAGACCGTCAGCAGACCTTCCCGAAGGCTTTCGGTCAGACCGGTGAGCACCGTAAAAGCAAAATATAGTATCACCAATGCAACCGGAACTGTGTTTCCTGCGGTGATCGTATCCACAATACTTCCGAGGATCCAGGGCGGCAGAAGCGCGGTTACGATGGCACCTGCGACTGCCAACAGGATTCCCAGTGACAGCCCTGCATAGCCTGTCACAGTCTGCCGGATCACGCTGCGGACATTTTTCACATTCTGCCTCTTATTTTTCTGCATCTGTTTATTTTTCTGCATGATCCAGACCTCCCTCCTGCGTACTGTGTGCATCAGCGCCATCCGCCTGTGCTTCATACAGTCTCGCATACTCCGGGAACTTTTCAAGGATCTGTTCGTGGGTTCCCGCAGTCACTTTTCCAGCCTCCATCCACAGCACCTGATCCATTTCGGGGAACAGATAGAGTCTGTGGGACAGCAGGATCACGATACTGTCCGCTGTAAACTTCCGCAGATTGGCGAAGACCTCTTCCTCCGTCTTACGATCCAGTGCAGAAAACGGATCGTCCAGGATCAGGACCGGACGCTTATGGCACAGGGTTCTCGCCAATGCCAGCCGCTGTGCCTGTCCACCGGAGAGTCGGACACCACCATTTCCCACAATGGTGTCCATACCCTCTTCCATCTCTGCCACCTCACCGTCGAAACAGACTGCCTTCAGATACTTCTCCGGATCGTCATCATCGCCCAGCAGTATATTGTTACGGACACTGTCATTGAACAGCTCCGGATCATGTCCTAAATATCCCACCATGCCGTTTTGCTCTGCCTTGGTCATCCCGGATAATTCTTTGCCGTGGAAACAGATCCTTCCTTCGTAAGGGTATTCACAGAGGAAGGTCTTACCCAATGTGGACTTACCACACGCCACTGCTCCGGTGACACCGATGATCTGTCCCGGGAAAGCGGACAGATTGAAGTCCTCATAGATCTTCTCTCCGCCGGGATAAGCAAAGCTTACATGGGATACTTCCAGCATTCCCGGCTTCTGTACCAAGCTGTCGTCCTCATAAGTGTCTTCCTTCATCAGTGGTTTGATACGCTTCCAGGAGACCTGGGCTTTATGTACCGCATTGAATAGCTTCGCTGCATGAGAAGATTTCACGGCTAACTTCAAAAAGCAGGATAAAAACGTGGTAAACGCTGCCACATCCCATGATTTCCAGCCGGTGCCCAGCACATTTCTACTGCCGAAATACAGGATAAACAGTACGCCGATCATGGAGATGATCCGGTACAGCGGGGGGAACGCAGTACTCCAGATATTGGCCTTCACAGCGGATTTCTCATAAGCGGTAAGGTTCGCTTCATAGGCCTGCTTCCGCTCTTCCTCTCTGCCATAGACACGGTAAGTAACCGCATTGGCAGCTCTGTCCAGTGTTGCGGCACTTAAGTCTCCGGACTGCTCCTTATAAGCAGCTCCGGTGCGTTGCACGTTACGCTTCATCTTCTCCGCCAGCACATATGACGCCGGTAAAAACAACATACCTAAGATTGCCAGCCGCCAGTCATAGAATAACAACATTCCCACATATGCCGCCAGTGCCACACCGGTATCGAAGATCTCTGTGGTAAATTTCCTCATCCCCTCCGCGCAGTCATCCACATCCAGGATTGCCTTGGTCATGACATTTCCAGCACCCTCTTCTTCCAGTTCAGCACGGCTTCTGTGCACCAGGCTGTGGTACAGGGTCTCTTTCATGTCACGATTCACATTATTAGCAAATCGTCTGACATAAAAACGTTTAATATAACGGGAGATCTGCACGATGGCAATAGATATCACATATGCGGTCACCAGCACCAGCATATCCCGGTATCCGGCCTTCCCACCCAGAATGTCCACCAGGCAACCGGTCATCTGTCCCTCGCACCAGGGGCCGACCAGAAGACCTACGTTATAGATCAGTCCGGAAAACGTCACCGCCAGGAGCACCCGCCACTGGGCTTTGAAATATGTAAGGATATGATCCTTTTTCGGTGCATCAGCTTTCTGTTTCATTCTCTTGGGTTCCTTCTTCCATGCGCTTTGCCACATTGACAAATCCTGCCCGTTGTTCCTGCTTGGAACGTCGGTATAATGTATCTAACGTCTTGCAGAATGCTTCCTTTTCCTCCTCCGGGAGTTCCGCCAACAGCCATTCGTAAAATTTGCTCTCAATGGCAGCCTTGGAGTTTTTCAACTGCTCCGCCTTCTCCGTGGCATACAACAGCTGGCTCCTGCCATCCGCCGGGTTGGGCTTCCGGTAAAGGTATCCCTTGCTCTCCAGACTCGCCGCACGCCTTGCGGCAGCTCCCTTGTCGATCTTCAGCTGTTCCCGCACCGCCGCCTGGGTAATGCCCGGATTGTGCCGTACCAGATGGATAAAATCAAATTCCGCAGTTCCAATCCCATCTTCCTTCATGGTCTGCACCGTGAATTTGCTCACTTCTCTTGCTATTTTCGTCATTTTTCGTTCTGTTGCATCCATGGTTCTACCTCTCTGTGTTGTATTCAGATAACAGAAAAAGATGTACCTGCATCCAAAATGGATGATAGTACATCTTTTTTGCGCTGTCAATGATTTATTTGACGAGTTAATGTTGTGTTTCTGGTTATTTTAATCTATATATGTTAAAAAAACCGATCTACATTTAGTAGAAATTTTTTCTTATTATTTAACAGACCTGGATAAGTGGGAGCAGTACTGGAATCTACACTTGTAGAAATTTTTTCTTATTATTTAATCGTTACAAGCCGTCATGCTATGTGGATATCTACACTAGTAGAAATTTTTTCTTATTATTTAACGGTTTTTTACAGCCAGTTTAAGTTTTCATCTACACTAGTAGAAATTTTTTCTTATTATTTAACTCTTATTTTGTGGTATTGCACAATTTGGGGCTTAATATGCTTATGTTTTATGCACTTTTTTGTTATTATTTCACTAATTTTTTTTACAATAAACCTATCTACAGATATTTGAAGCTAGGTTTGTATTTTCTGTAATTATATTATCCTTTATTCGATCACTATTGTCAATTTCAAACACAGAATATTGTATCCTATGTCCGAATCACTTTATGGGCATTTGTTCCGTTCATCTGCGCTTCGGTCTGATAGGTCAGGTTGTCCTGACCTCCATATAATTTATGAAAATATGTGGAGGCCGGGCAAAAAAACTTCCATCTACAAATACCTTTTTTTCTGCATAAAATCAAACCATGTTTTATTATCCTGCACAAGTTTGTTCCTTGGGAACTGTTCGTTTTCCTTCCAGTTTTCTTTAATCTGCTTTACTTCATAAAGACCTTTCAGAGCAATACAATATGCACCATTTGCATCTGCATCCTGAGGCAAAGTTTTGTCTGCTGTTGCGGTATCAAAGAACTCGCCTTTATCATTTAATACTGGAGAAATCAACCTGTCATATTCTCTGTCTTCCGACTCACTTCGGCTGTTCCGCATCTGAACTGTGAGTCGAAAAATATCAATAATTTCGGCTTCAATACCTTTTTCAACAATTTGACCTTTTAAATCTTTTCCGTCGTGGTACTCAATCCCTGCCCTCTGCAACATTTTTTCCATAGCATCGGTAAGTTCTACCTCCATCGATTGACTTGTATATTTTCCATTGACAACTATCCTCTTTAATCTCGTACCGTTAGTATACACTTTCCATTTTGTTGAAGCCAAAATTGTTCCCTTTTTTATGTAATTATTATAGTCAAATGAGAACTCAAACATATTCTTATCCCTGTCATACCTTATTTCATCAAACTTCCCTACAAAATCCTGTCTGCTCTCTCGATTTGTCAGATTCTTAAATGAAAAAAGATTTACAAATCCTGTTGTTGGATCAATTTTGGAAGTATATCCAGCAGGAACATAAAAAATAAATCCGCACTGTTTCCCGACTTTTTTAAGGCTTTCCGGAATATAAGTTAACTGATAACCTCTTAACACTCCTCCTTCTTCACATACTTCTCTGTCTTTAAATACCAGATAATGCAATTTTTCAATTAACATCGTTTCAAACTTCTGATAAACCTGCCTCTCAACCTTAAATCTTCCTGTTTTAAATCCATAATTCAAGTCTTCCATGGCTACAACCGCATTATATTTCACAACTAATTGCGCAATATAATGAATTACCATGGATAAGTAGCCTTCTTTTAACTCTTTGATTTTTTCTATTTCTTCCCAATTTTTTCTTGCTGCATCCCTGCTCTTCTCCCTATCCTTTAACTTCTGTTGATAATCATACCCATTAACAATGTTAAAGGAACGCTGCTCCCGTATATTCCCATGCACATCTACTACAGAAATATACAGTAGATTTCTTTCCCCTCTGTCAATTCCAATAATATGAATATCTTCTTTTTTAGCAATATATGCCAAAGTCCTTTCATTTACTGCAATATCACTTTTTGCCTTGAAATTAATGGTTATGGGAAGATGCAGAAAATAGTGGTCACAACAATAGCGATAATTTTTTACAATATCTTTTGTCGCAGTGAAGCTTTTAATCTTGCCTTCATCGAGATATCTTTGGGCTTCCGAAGACAATTTTCCCTTTCCTATATGGTTCAAATAATTGTATATTTCTGTATAGTATTCCTCCGGTATGGAAACTCTGATTTCTTTATCACCTACCGTCTGTGTATAACTTCTATTTACCAAAACAGATCCCTTCTTATGTACAACCGGAGTTTTTATACTTGCTTTTCGGAAAAATAATTCTGCCTCTCCATTTAATTTCAAAACAATATCTTTGAGATTCTCTTCACTAAATAAATTTTTGAGATACATCGTATGCAGATTATCTTTTCCTGTGCTATGAGCGGAAAAGTCTTTATTATATATCTGAAATAAAAATATTTGCCCCTTCTCATCCAGCTTTTGAATCTCATCAGTACTAATATACGTCCACTTAATTTGATACCCCTGCATTTCTACTTCTCTGTAAAATCCGCTGATATCTTCATAGTCTTTGGTATCTGAAAAGTGAAAATCGTAATTCTTCCAATCAGGGTGTTTATGAATACATTCTTTATAGTAGTTAATCAAATCCCAGCAATATCCCAAATCAAATTGGGGCGATGACTTAATATGTCTCTTTTCGTTATATCCATCTAAAATGTGTTTTGACGGTTTATATGTCTCCTGACCTGACCGTGAAGTAATAAAAACCTTAGGCAACATTTTTGAAGGCCCCGGAAGAAGATTATAAATCATTTTTTTATAATCTCCTTTTTCTTCTTTTTCATGGCCTTTTATAATTTGTTTATCCGGTTTATTCCTTACATTAAAAATTCCCAAATAAAATTTTTGATCCCGCATCAGCAAAATTGCATTATTATCGTACTCTTTGCTTTGACTCCATCCGTTTGCCAATGTAGGAGAACCGAAATGAAGCTTAAATTTTACTGTACTATATGGCTTCTGCGTAACATAGCTTCGAACATGATTATAAAGCGTTGTAATCCCCTCGAAGTCTTCCAAAACATCTTCTAACTCAGAATAAAAATAACTATCTTTTTCTATTATATCGCTTACGATAAAAGTCTGTCCCCACTGATATACATGCAAAAAGGAATCCAATATTGTCTTGATTTCCGTTGTCTTCTCCTTATTTTGCAGCAATTTTATGTCACTATTGCATACCAGCGGATCTATAGAAATTTGTCCTGCCATATCACAAATCTCAGTAATACATTTTTTTGCTGATATTGTTTGATCCATTTCCGATCCATATAAGGAAATTATTTTATCTATATCAGCAATACTTCTATACTCTTCTTTTTTTGCAGCTGCTTCTGCTTTCTCTTCTTTCTTTTCCCCCTTACCGGGCAGCGCATCCATATATTCTTCTTTTATACATTTTCTTATAGTATCCCAGCTTCCATATAGCGCATTTGATATCTGCTCATATTTATTACTACTAATATATATCTTCCCCAGGTCATAATCATCACATTCTTGCCCTAAATGTACACATCTGCGAATAATTTCTTTCTTTTTCATTGTTTTTATAAATTCGTTTAAGGCATCATATACTTCCTGGTCTGATTCAAATCTAAACGGGATCTCATAATAGGAAGATTTTTTACATAGTATTTGTTTATGTAGCTTTTTCATTCGAAAATCATTTTTGTTAATTCTATTTTTCTGGCAGAATTGATTCATATGTTCATTTATTTTCCCGCAAATGCCATTGTAATATTCTATTCCTGGCTGTGTTAATTCTCTGTCATAGAAGTCTACCGAATATATATGTTTCATCTGCCATTCCTGCAACATATCTTTATATTCTTCTTCCATTCCACAGACTTCCTCCGGGTATTGTTGCTCTATTCGCTGAAACGCCCGCATATTCTGTAAATGAATTTCCGAATTTTCATTTACAATCCGAAAGCTTATGGCCGTAGAAATATTATCTTCAGAAAAATTGTTTCTCCGCTGATTAAAATAATTAGTAAATGCAGTAGCAAAACGCTGAAATAACACCCGTGTCTGCTCTTTCTCTGCCTTCTCCTCCTCAGTATACTCTTTATTATCTTTTATAAAGTTTGGAAGGATATCCGTAATTAATTTAGCATTAAACAGATCCTTAAATCTTTTATCACTGGTAAAATAGCAACAGATTTCTTTTCTTTTTTCGTTTTGTATTTTATCAAGATCTTTTCGTACTGATATGTCCTCCATCGTTTCTTCCATTTTTTGGAATAAGGAATTCCATTGTATTCCTTGAATTTGACCAAGTTTTTCCTCAATAAATGTTCTATAATAGTCATCCATGATTTCCTTTAATTCCTGTTGTTTTTCTGCTCGCAATTCATCATCACGGATGACCCCCATCTCTTCCATATGGATCTTTGTACTCTCTGTAGGAATCAATGCATTTCTTAATGTCTTTGATAAGGATTCTTTTCCAATAAAATCTTCAAGGCCTGTTTTATAATTCATATATTTTCCTCCCCTTGTTGTAAAATCTTATATCTAATTATATCCTCTACTATATTTTTTGTAAAGCTGTGTTATGCTATTTTTTCAAATAAAAACGCTCAGAGAACATTCCCTAAGCGTTTAATCATCATTTTATTTAATTGTGTTTATAGCATATATTTTCTTTTTAACCTGACAGCTTTAATCTACCAAAGTAGAAATTCTTTACGCTTTCAAAATCTCCGACAAATTCCGCTGGATCCCGGCCGCTACATCCGGTTTATTCATGGAATAGACATGGATATGTTTCACACCGTTCGCCAGCAGGTCGATGATCTGATCGGTGGCATAGGCAATGCCCGCCTGCTTCATGGCTTCCGGATTATCCCCGAAGCGGTCCACAATATTCTTAAAGCGCTCCGGCACATTACAGCCGGAGAGTTTTACGGCATTTTTCACCTGTACGCCACGGGTGATAGGCATGATTCCGGGAATGATGGGCACTGTAATCCCTGCCTCCCGCACACGGTACATAAAGTTGAAGAAGATATTGTTGTCGAAGAACATCTGGGTCGTCAGATACTCACATCCGGCATCCACCTTTTCCTTCAGTCCCTGAATTTCCGCATTCTTATTCGCAGAATCGGGATGCATCTCCGGATAGCAGGCACCACCCACGCAGAAATCTCCGTTCTCTTTGATAAAGCGTACCAGATCTGATGCATGGGTAAAATCTGTAAATACCTCCCCATCAAAATCCTTCGGAATATCTCCTCTCAGAGCTAAAATATTCTCGATCCCTGCTGCCTGCATTTCTGTAAGAGCTGCGCCGATACTGCTCCTGTCAGCACAGACACAGGTCAGATGCGCTACGGTAGGCACATTGTACTGCTTCTGAATATCTCCGGCCAAGGCAATGGTATGTCCCTTGGTACTACCGCCGGCACCATAAGTCACGCTCATATAAGCAGGCTGCAATGCCGCGATCCCCAGTGCTGCTGCCTCCACATTTCCGAAATCCGTACTCTTCTTCGGAGGAAATACCTCAAAAGAGAGCGTTGCTGTATCTTTATTCAAAATATCTCTGATCTTCATACAATTCTTCTCGCCTTTCCATCATCTACATACCTTCAGGCTACGTAATTACCCTTTGTTTTCCCGCAAAAAGATTGGCAGGAAATCCTGTTTCTCCTCTTCTGCGGTCTCACTCGCCGCAATGACATTCCGGATATTCTGCATCCGCTTATCCAGCGCTGCGCTCTGCTGCGCACAGTCATACAGCTCATCCTTTAAAAACTTCGACTGACTTTCCGGAATGTTTTTCTTATACTGCAGCTTGTGCTCCAGGCTTGCCCAGAAATCCATGGCTATGGTGCGGAACTGCACCTCCACATAGACCAGTTTCTTCGTATTCTGTAAAAAGATCGGCACCTGCACGATCAGATGCAGGCTCCGGTAGCCGCTCTCCTTGGGATTCTTTATATAATCCTTGCGCTCGATCAGAGTAATGTCATCCTGCCGTAAGAAACTCTCCGCCAGTTCGTAAATATCATCCGGGAAGGAACAGATGACCCGGACTCCGGCGATATCCCGGATATTCTCTTCGATGCCTTCCAGCGTCATGGGAATATTTTTCCGACGGATCTTACGCAGAATACTGTCATACGATTTGACTCTGGTCTTGATCCCTTCGATGGGATTGCGGTCGTATTCCAGGGAATACTCCTGATTCAAAACCTTGAATTTCGTCTCCACCTCCATGATGGCGCACTGATAATACGACATCAGTTCGTCCATGGGGCGCTTGTTTTTCTCAATCAGATCGAGGAATTGATCTGATAATAAATGTTGTTTGAAAAATTTACCTCTGATTGTATCCATGATATAACTCACTCTTTTATTGTCTCTATTTTTTGATCAATATTTTTTATGATAATCTATGATGAATCATAGATTATCATAAAAAATGTCTCCTTGCATACGGTATATCCATAGTATATACCATAGACAAGGCGGTATCAATCACTTCATAGTGAATCGATAGACTGCACCGAAAGACACCATATCTCGAGTTGAACATTTGTTCGATTTGTGTTATAATGTTATTGTGTAATCGAAACGAAAGCGGATGCGATTTTCCGATTGTTAGATGCCCTCTAGTAATACAAAGGAGGGGATGCCCATGAATACAATGGAAGTACTTACTCTGTTGTTAGTTGTCTTTGCAGCTCTATCATACATCGACAGACATGGTGACGATAATAACAAAAAGAAATAGCATCCCCCGACCAAAGTGAATGCTATTTCTTTTTAAGCTGAACTGAGGGCGAATCGGAATTTTCACTTCCGACCACCTTTCTAAGTAGATTATACACTATGAGGGGTTGAGAAATCAATCCCTCTTTTCATTGAAGAAATTTCTAGATGGTAGATGCAATGATCTGCATCTTCCCCTGTAATTCCACCTTACCGTATCCATCGGGCAGAATCAGATGGTCTCCCTTTTTCAGCAGCTCCGCCTGGCCGATGACCTTTTCGGCGGCGGAGGTGACCTTGGTGACGTTATAGCCGTCGGCCACGTCGGCGGACACGGTGATATACCGCCGCTGCTGGTCCCGGTTGATGGTGTTCAGGCTGACGGTCTCCTCCAGCTGGGCGATATCCCCCAGGCGGACGGACTCGCCGCTCTGGGTGCTGCCGGAGGCGCTTGCGCTGCTCATGCCGTTCCTGGGCAGCCTGGCCGATCTGAAGGGCAACAAGAAGAAGTTCCTTGCGGGAACCATCGGCACGGGTGCGGTGTCGCTCGCGGTCATGGGCGTGCCCGGCAACGCTATGGTGTTCCTAGTGATATACGTGTTCTCGTCGGTCATGCTCAACGCGTCGCTGGTGTTCTACGATGCGTTTTTGGTCGACGCCACCGAGCAGGAGCGCTACGATGAGGTCTCGTCGCAGGGCTACGCTTGGGGCTACATCGGATCCTGCATCCCGTTCATCGTGTGCCTGGTCATCGTGCTGTTCGGCAGCGGTTTCGGCATCGGGCAGCTTGACGGCATCCGCATCTCGTTCGTCATCACCGCGGTGTGGTGGCTGGTGTTTTCCGTGCCGGCGTGGTTCGGGACGGCGCGGATTTCGTCCGCGAGCACTATCTCTCGACCTGCCGCCGTGCGCCTGGGCTGCCCTCGGACAGCCGGAAGGACGCACGGATGCGCGAGATGTTCGTACTCAACCTCGACTGGTTCATGGCGACCCTGCTCGACCGCAAGGACCGCATGAGCATGTATTCCGGACTCGAGGTCCGCGTACCGTTCTGCGACCACCGCATCGTCGAGTACGCCTACAATATGCCGTGGGCGTTCAAGGCGCTGGACGGCCGCGAAAAGGGCATCGTCCGCCGTGCATTTGCCGATGAGCTGCCCGAAGCGATCGTTTCCCGCCGAAAAAGTCCCTATCCGAAAACCTTTCACCCGGTCTACGCCCGTATTTGCGCCGAGGGCGCGCGCCGCATCCTTGCGGACAGGAATTCGTTCGCCGCCGCTCTATTCGACCGCGAAGCCGTCGAGCGGCTCATCCTTGATCCCGACAGCCTGCCTGAGCCGTGGTTCGGTCAGCTGATGCGCGTGCCGCAGATCTGCGCCTATATCATCCAGCTCGAGCACTGGGCGCAGCGTTTCCGGGTCCGGCTGGCATAAAAAAAGAGCCGGAGATTTCTCTCCGACTCTCGGTTTCGCGACAGTCTCACGCGAGATACTCTGCGAGCGTATTGATCACGAGCTGATGATCGTCGAGATGGTCATCAAAGCCGGAAACGCAGATCGAGCCGACAACGCCCGTGCCGCGAAGCGTGATCGGGAAGCCGCCGCCTGCCGCGTAGTCGTCGCCGCACAGCTTGCGGTCCGCGAACGTCTGGCCCGCGCTCTCCATCTCCGCGAACATTTTAAGCGACGAGCCTTCGGTCAGCTCGACCGCGTTGCGCTTGCGCGCGAGCCACAGCTCGCTCTCCGGCCTGGAGCCTTCCATGAAATAACGGAACACGACAAGGCCGTTTACCGTGATCTCGACCGCGACCGGCTGCGCCTGCTTCTCTGCATTTTCGATCAGCTTGAGTCCGATATTCAGCGCATCCCGGCGCGAAAAGCGCTCAAACTGAAACTTTTCTTCCTGTTCTGCGCACATATCGCGCATGGTCTTGAAATCCTGCATTCTGTTTTCCTTCCTTCCGCAATGTCAAAACGAAATCCTGTGCTTTTATTATACTTTCATCCGTTCCATTTGGCAAGGAGGTCTTTCTTTGGCAGTTTCATCGGATACCGCCGTGCTGCGCGTCGCGGTCACAACCGCGCTCGGCGCACAGCCGCTCGAAAACGCCCTCGTCACGGTTTCGACCGCGCCCGACGAGAGCGGCTCGCGTCAGCTGCTCTACTCGGTCCGCACCGACAGCGGCGGCATGACGCCGCCCATGACGTTTTCCACGCCGCCGCGCGAAAATTCGCTCTCTCCCGACGGCGGCGTTCCCTATGCGCTCTACACGGTCGAGGCCGCGCGGGAAGGCTTCGTGCCGCTCACCGCCCTGCACGTGACGCTGTTCGCCGGGGTGCCGGCGATGCTCCCCGTGGCGCTCACGCCTCTGCCCGAAAAGGAGTGATTTTTTTGCCCGTCACCATACCCGAAACCATCACCGTGCACCTCGGTGCGCCGAGCGCCGACGCGCCCAACGTTACCGTTCCGTTCGCGGACTACATCAAGAATGTCGCCTCCTCGGAAATCTACCCGACCTGGCCCGAGGCCGCCATCCGCGCGAACATCTACGCCCAGATGTCCTACGCGCTCAACCGGATATTTACCGAGTGGTACCGCGCCCAGGGGTACGACTTCGACATCACCAATTCCACCCGGTATGACCAGTCTTTCGTCGCCGGACGCGACATTTTCGAGAACATTTCGACCATCGTGGACGACATGACCGGCAGCTATCTCACGCGCGGAAACGCGGTCGAGCCGCTCTTTGCGCAATACTGCAACGGCACGACCGTCACCTGCCCCGGCGGGCTCAGCCAGTGGGGCATGGAGATGGTTTCTCGCCAGATGGTTTAAAAGC
>OGZW01001362.1_pt1 | contig 19825 bp, 16 predicted proteins | sample 1577001 | NCBI WGS metagenome assembly OGZW01 (sample SAMEA3541519, study PRJEB24748) | human gut metagenome | biome: human gut; feature: human-associated habitat; material: faeces | place: China | collected 2012 | reverse complement strand
ATTTTTAACAGTTGTAATCGTATCACCGACACGCGTATCTTGAATATTTTTAATGCTTGCCGCAATATATCCGACATCGCCTGCCGCCAATCCCTTATTAGGCACAAGTCCGGCAGGGTGCATAACACCGACTTCAACAACGTCAAACTCAGCACCGGTCGCCATCATTCTTATTCTGTCACCAGGTTTAACTGTTCCCTCTTTAATTCTTACATAAACAATAACGCCTTTATAGCTGTCATAATAAGAGTCAAATATAAGTGCCTTTAGCGGTGCATTTTCATCACCTGTCGGTGACGGAATTTTTTCGACAATTTCTTCAAGTACAGATTCCACATTAAGACCTGTCTTTGCCGATACTTGAGGCGCGTCCTCCGCAGGTATTCCTATAACGTCCTCGATTTCGTTTATTACCATCTCGGGTTGTGCAGACGGCAGGTCTATTTTGTTGATTACCGGTACAACTTCAAGGTCATGGTCGATTGCAAGATATGTGTTTGCAAGTGTTTGTGCCTCGATACCCTGTGACGCGTCAACAATAAGTATCGCTCCCTCACACGCCGCAAGCGAACGTGAAACTTCATAGTTAAAGTCAACGTGTCCCGGTGTGTCAATTAAGTTAAGAGTATAAATTTCTCCGTCATCACGCTTATACTTTAGTGTAACGGCGTGTGCCTTAATCGTAATGCCTCTCTCACGCTCCAAATCCATATTATCAAGGAGCTGTTCCTCCATATCACGTTCCGAAACTTCTCCCGTAAGTTCAAGCAATCTGTCGGCAAGTGTTGACTTACCGTGATCTATATGTGCTACTATACAAAAATTTCTGATTTTACTCTGTCTTTCGTTTGACATATTTTCTCTCCTAAAATATTCGATAATTATTTTTTTATTATATCACAAATTGCCTGTCTGTGCAACGATTATTTTGCGTTAAGCACCGCCGCAATCGCTCTTGCAACATCTTTTCCGCCCTCTTTCGCCTGTGCAAGAGTATTTCCGTTACTTCCGACCTCTAAAATCAAACTTCCTTTAGTCATATGCTCGTTAAATCGTTCTTTTCTTAGATTAATAGGTCGCATAACTCCGGGATACATTATTTCAGCCGCATTTTGAATTTTAGCCGCAAACTTTAAATTCTCCTGCCAATTTTCGTGCCACAATCCCATACTGTTCGTACCGACAACAAGCATAACCTGTGCAGTCGATATTCCGTTTTCTTCACACGTAACCGCAAGTTTTGAGCCGTCCGAATAAATAAATGCGTCACGATGTACGTCAAGTACAATTTCTATTGACGGATTGTTTTTAAGCTGTGTTTCTATCGTTGACAACGCCCTTGTATAAGATCCTTGATACGACGGATAATCGTGATACGTTGTGTCGTGTACCGTCTTTATGCCGTTTTCTTCAAGCACCCTGCATATCTCGTCACCTACCGCAACCACGTTCATACTCTCGTCCGTATTTCTTTCTGTTTCACCGTTCATCTGGTCGCCGTCATAGCATTCCGTTGTATGCGTATGTACAACAAGAACTTTCGGTCCGTCTGTATCTGTGTTTATTGAAAACTCCTCTGCGCACAAGGCATTTACGTCCACATTATATGTTGTTGCATTGTTCAGCTTTAAATTATTCGCCGTACAAATTTGTGATTTGTCGGGCATTGTTACTTCTTCCTGTACTGTATCAGGTGTTTGCTCCGTTTGTTCTTCTCCCTGCTCCGTACTGTCTTCCGCAAATTCTTCACTTGTATTCTCCTGCTCCGCCTGTGAGGTTGTCCCGTCAAATACCGATGAATATTCACTTATTATTGTTTCCGGATTTTCAATATCAAACCCTAATATTTTCTTTGCAAAATCCTTTAAGCTGAATGTCTTTTCATTATTATTCGGCAGACCCTCGGCAAGTATATCTTCATATATTTCATTTTGATAATTAAACACATTCGCCGTTTTGGGAGGAATTAAGCTCACCGCCGTAATAATACCGCCTAAAAACAAAATACCCACTACGGCTATGATAAGTTTCTTTTTTGTTATAACAACAGTTTTAAATTTCATAATTTTATCCCTTTCATAGAGTGCTATTTTATAAATACGCAAGATTTTTTTAAATATGTCGAAAAAATTTTCAAAAAAAGCTTGCAATTACGCTTGAACTGTGGTATAATTTTGTAGTTATTACGGATAGTCCTCTGCCTCGGTCGGCACGAATGTCCCAGATTATTAAGGAGGATTTAATGATGAACACACAAGAAATCATTAACGCTTTGACAAAAGACCAAATCAGAACAGATTTACCTGAACTTGTAGTTGGTAACAACGTAAAGGTTTACCAAAGAATCGTCGAAGGTTCTCGTACAAGAACTCAGATGTTTGAAGGTACAATCATCAAAGTACAGGGCGGCGGTATCGCTCAAACTTTCACAGTAAGAAGAGTTTCTTACGGCGTAGGCGTTGAAAAAACATCGGTTCCATTATGGAGCTGTGCCAGGAGCGCCGAGGTCAGTATCTTGGCATGGAATATATGGAAGAAACCCGTGCATTGCTCAAATACGAGCTGCCGTTAAATGAAATCATTTACGACTTTTTCGATGCGTTAAAGTCCCGTTCCAAGGGTTATGCGTCGTTTGACTATGAGTTAAAGGGGTATGAGCAGTCAGAGCTTGTAAAATTGGATATTTTGATTAACCGGGAAGAAGTGGATGCACTTTCATTTATTGTACATAAGGACAGCGCATACGAGCGTGGTCGGAAAATGTGCGAGAAGTTAAAGGATGAAATCCCGCGCCATCTGTTCGAAATTCCGATTCAGGCGGCAGTCGGCGGCAAGATTATCGCCCGGGAAACCGTCAAGGCGATGCGCAAGGACGTGCTTGCAAAATGCTATGGCGGCGATATCAGCCGTAAGAAAAAGCTTCTGGAAAAGCAGAAGGAAGGCAAGAAGCGGATGCGTCAGGTCGGCAACGTGGAAATCCCGCAGAAGGCTTTCATGAGCGTCTTAAAGCTGGATGAGAACTGAGCCTATGACACCGAAAAAAGATCTGGAATTATATCTGCACATTCCGTTCTGCAGGCAAAAATGTCGTTACTGCGATTTTTTGTCGGCACCGCTGGCAGCAGATAGCTCTACAGCGGATGGTTACGTTCCGGAAGCATACGTCGATGCCCTCCTTTCACAGATCGTGCAGGAGAGTCAGTTTTATCAAGAGCGCAGAGTCACTACGATTTTCTGGGGCGGCGGTACGCCGTCCCTTTTGCGCGTCATGGATATGGAACGGCTGATGGATGCGATCCGGGCGCATTTTTGCGTTGCGGACGATGCAGAAATTACGCTGGAAAGCAACCCGGGCACGCTGGATTTTGAAAAACTCGCCGGATATCGGCGTGCCGGAATCAACCGGCTGAGCATGGGGCTGCAGTCGGCGTGTGACAAAGAGCTTGCCATGCTTGGCAGAATTCACAATTTCGATACCTTTGTCCAAAACTATAAGCAGGCGCGGAGGGCTGGGTTTGAAAACATCAACGTCGATCTGATGTCTGCGCTGCCGGGGCAGACGGTGGAGAGCTGGGAGCAGACACTCATGAAAGCTGCAGAGCTTGCGCCGGAGCATCTGTCGGCCTACAGCCTGATCATCGAAGAAGGTACGCCATTCTGGAGCTGGTATGGTGAGGATGCAAACCAGACGCTGCGCCCGAAAGAAATGCTGCCGCTTCCGTCGGAAGAGGACGAACGCCGGATGTATGCCCGAACGCGGGAAATTCTGGAACAGTATGGCTACCATCGGTATGAAATTTCGAATTATGCGAAGGACGGGTATGCCTGCCGCCACAACATCGGCTACTGGAACCGGACGGATTATTTGGGGATCGGACTTGGAGCGTCGTCTTTGATTGACCCGATGCGCTGGAAGATGACGTCTGATTTATCGGACTATCTGGAATGCGGCAAAAATCAGGGAGATTTTGCAAACCTTCGGGAAGAGGTGCAGACGCTTCGTGAGTCGGAACGAATGGAAGAGTTTATGTTTCTGGGGCTGCGCCTGACAAAAGGCATTGAACTGCAAACATTTGAACACCAGTTTGGAAAAAGCTTCTGGGACGTTTATCAGGACGCTGCGGATAAGCTGTTTTCCGAACAGTTACTTTGTCTGGATGAATCGAAAAAAAATCTTCGCCTGACGGATTATGGCGTAGACGTCAGCAACTATGCGCTGGCGGAGTTTTTGCTGGATTATTAAGATCGGGAGAATCGCATGCAGTATGAATTTGCCCCGCTGGAGGGGATTACAGGATATATTTACCGGAATGCGCATCATGCGTGCTTTCCGTCGATGGATCGCTATTACACACCGTTCATCACGCCGAAAAAAGGGAAAAGCTTCACGACGCGGGAGTGGAACGACATTGCAGCAGAGCACAATCAGAACATTGCGGTCGTTCCGCAGATCCTGACGAATCAGGCGGAAGGCTTTTGCAAGGTTGCGGGGATGCTCAAAGAACAGGGCTATGAAGAAGTGAACTTAAATCTTGGCTGTCCGTCTGCCACCGTGACGGCGAAGAAAAAAGGCGCCGGATTTTTGGCTGATCCAGACGCACTGGATGCGTTTCTGGAGGAAATTTTTGCACACAGCCCGCTGAAAATCTCGATCAAAACGAGAATTGGCGTGGAAAACCCGGATGAATTTGAGCGCCTGTTGGATATTTTTTCCCAGTATCCGATTCAGAAGCTGATCGTGCATCCCCGCGTGCTGAAAGAGTTTTATAAAGGAAACGTGCACCGGGAAGCCTATGTGCGGGCGAAAGAAAGGCTGAGCGCAGCTGCAGCAGATGAAGAAACTGTGGAACGGACCATTCCGGTCTGCTACAACGGCGATTTATTCAGCGTTTCCGATACGGAGAGATTTTTGGTGGAGTATCCGGGTGCGGATGACCTGATGTTAGGCAGGGGAATGCTGATCGACCCGGCGCTGGTGATGCGGCTGCGCGCCCGAAGAACTGATTTGGCAGAAAAAAACGCTGCAAAGAAACTGCGCCTGGAAAACGGAAGCACAGTATGGGAGGACGCTGCGAAGCGAGTATCGGATATCCGCGATTTTTATGGGCGATTGGCGGAGGATTACGCAGCGGTGCTGTCCGGGGAACGGGACGTACTATTTAAAATGAAGGAACTCTGGAGCTGGCAGGGGCAGCTGTTTGAAGGCTCCGAAAAATATCTCAAAAAAATCCGCAAGGCACAGAAGCTGACAGAATACAAGTCCGCAGTGGCGGCGCTGTTTGCAGACTGTCCGATCAAAGACGCGTGAATACCGCGCGTCAAAAACAGCTGCGTCGATAGACAGCCGCTGCTGTGCGCCAAAATCGAGCACACCGCTCAAAAATAGGGACAGATGGAAAGGCACGGGACGAAAAGGGTTTTCATAAAATAAAGTAAACTGCAGGAGGCCGGGGCGTTGGCAACGGCTGGGGGCTAGGAGTGAAAACCTTTCAGAAACCTCTGTCAAAGGAAGAGGAAAGCCTTTGCATACAGGCATTGCAGGCAGAAGATGCCGGAAGAAAAAGCGAGGCGAAACGGCTCCTGATTGAACGTAATTTAAGGCTGGTCGCGCACATTGCAAAAAAATACAGCAGCGAGGAAGAACTGGAAGACCTGATTTCAATCGGGACAATCGGGCTGATCAAGGCGGTGGAGACCTTTGACCCGCAGAAAAACAGCCGTCTGGCAGCCTACGCCGCCCGATGCATCGACAATGAGCTTTTGATGATGCTGCGCAGTAAAAAAAAGACATCGCGCGAAGTATCGTTATATGAGCCGATCGGAACGGACCGGGAGGGCAACGAGATTAACCTCCTGGACGTGATGGAACAAAAACAGCCGGACATTGTGGAAGAGATGGAAAAACAGCGGCTGAACCAAAAGCTCTATGAGCTGATGGAAAGCGTGCTCAGCCTACGGGAAAAGGAGGTGCTGTATCTTCGGTACGGACTGCCCGGAGGAACGGAACTTACGCAGAAAGAGGTGGGAAAACGGCTGGGGATTTCCCGAAGCTATGTCAGCCGGATTGAAAAACGAGCGCTCTTGCGCTTACGGGATGCGGCGTGGGGATGAAAGGCTGATTTTTGAAAAGCAGCAGTGCAAAAAGCAGTGAGTCGGAATGCACAAAAAACGGTTGACAGCATGCTGTGGCATGCGGTATGGTTAAAACAGTTATGATAGTTGGAGGGCAGAGGAAAAATCTGCCCTTTTTCTGGTTGGATGAATTTCCCGGGACGGAAAGGGGAAAGATGTATTGTCAGATCAATGCAGGCGGACTTTATGGCCTGCAGAGCTATGTTGCGCAGGTGGAAGTCGATATTTCAAAAGGACTGCCCTGTTTTGATATGGTAGGACTTTTAGACAGTGAAGTGCGGGAGGCGCGGGAACGTCTGCGCGTTTCCCTGCATCACATCAACGCAGCGCTTCCGGCGGAAAAGATTACGGTAAATTATTCTCCGGCAGGAATCGTGAAATCCGGGACGTCGTTCGATTTGCCGACTGCACTCGTCATCCTTGCAGCGCAGGGAAAAGTGCCGCCGGAGCGGTTGAGGGAGCTCTGGGCGGTGGGCGAGGTCGGGCTGGATGCGCGAATTAAGCAGGTTCGGGGCGTACTGGCGATGCTGCATGCGGCAAATCAGAGCGCTTTTCGAAGCTATTTGATTCCGTTTGAAAATCTGGGAGAAGGGCTTGCGGTTGGGAAACTGCCGGTCATGGGCGTTTGCAGCCTGGAAGAAGCAATGGAGTATGTAAACGCGTCTGCGCAGGAACAGGAACGGATGCGGCGGGACGCGGAAGACAGATGGCAGAGTCAGGCAAAAGGCAGGATGGAAAAAGAAAAGAAAACGCCGGACTTTGCATTGCTGTGCGGAATGGAGGAAGCAAAGCGCGCTGCAATGATTGCAGCTGCCGGAGCCCATAATCTGCTTTTGGCAGGACCGCCCGGTACCGGAAAGACGATGCTTGCGAGGTGCCTGCCGGGAATCCTGCCGCCCATGAGCGAGGAAGAAAAGCAGGAGGTGTCTGCAATCTACAGCGCGGCAGGGCAGCTGGAGGATGGAACGCTGATTCAGGAGCGACCGTTTGTCAGCCCGCATCATACGGTATCTGTTTATGCAATGACCGGAGGCGGCGCTGTCCCAAAACCGGGAATGGTGACGTTGGCGCACCGGGGCGTGTTGTTTTTGGATGAAATGGCGGAATTTAAGCGACAGACGCTGGACGTCCTGCGGCAGCCGATGGAAGAGGGAAAGATTTTTCTTGCCCGGAGCCGGGGAAACTTTGTGTATCCGGCGGATTTTATGCTGTTAGGAGCGACGAACCCCTGCCCCTGCGGCTATTATCCGGACAGAAACCGCTGCAGATGTCAGGACTGGGAGGTGCGTCGGTATTTGGCGAGACTTTCGGGACCGCTTCTCGACCGGATGGATTTATGCTGTCAGATCAAACAGACGCCGATTCGAAAGCTGTGGGAAAAAAGAGAAGCTTCCTATATAGATAGCGACAAAAACGGAAGCAAATGGATGCGGGAACAGGTGCTGGAGGCAAGGGAGCGGCAGCAGATGCGATGCCGTGGCGCAGCAACGCGGGAAAACGGTCGGTTGAGTCCGGGGGAAATTTTAAAATACTGTCCGTTGGGGCTTGAGGAACAGGAGTTTCTGGAACAGGCCAGCGAGCAGGCGGGGCTTTCCATGCGGGGATGCCACCGCGTTATCCGTGTGGCGCGGACGATTGCAGATCTGGAAGGAAAAGACCGGATTGGTGTAGAGCATCTGGGACAGGCGCTCTTTTTCCGAAATCAGAATGTGCTGCGGGAGTGAAGCGCCGCGGGCAGAAGGGAGCATAGAATAGAAAAACAACAGAATTGTAAAAGTCAAATGGAGCAGGAGCGCACTCTGGCACTTGCCCTTTGCCGGGTGGAAGGGATCGGCGCTGTCAGCATTCGAAAGCTTTTGGAAAAGGCAGGAGACGTTTCCGAAATCCGAAAGCTGCCGGCGGAAAGTCTGCAAAAGCTGCTGGGGGAGAAAAAAGCGGCGCTTTTGAAAAACTGGGACGCGCCCGAAAATCTGGAACGGGCAAAGCGACAGGAGGAGCAGTGGAAGAAAAAAGGAATTTCCTTCGATTTTTTGTGGGAAGAAGGGTTTCCAAAACGATTGAAGGAAATTTCCGATCCACCGCTGGTGCTGTACAGGATCGGGAAGCTGCCGGAGCCGGGAAAAAAGATGGCAGCCATTGTCGGTGCGCGGGCCTGTTCCTCCTATGGAAAAGAAATGGCGGAATATTTCGCCAGGGGACTTGCGAAGGAGGGGATCGGAATTGTCAGCGGCATGGCGCGGGGGGCGGATGGAATCGCGCAGCGGGCGGCGTTGTCAGCAGGCGGATATTCGGTTGCGGTGCTGGGCTGCGGTGTGGACATCTGCTACCCGGAGGAGAACAGACCGCTGTATGAAAAGCTGTGGGACAACGGATGTATCCTGTCGGAATATCCGCCGGGGACGCTGCCGCATTCGCGACTGTTTCCGCCCCGCAACCGGATCATCAGTGCACTTTCGGATCTCGTGCTCGTTATCGAAGCGCGTGAAAAGAGCGGAACGCTGATCACCGTAGATATGGCGCTGGAACAGGGAAAGGATGTGTTTGCTGTGCCGGGACGCATTACGGATACCTGTAGTCGTGGCTGCAACCGATTGATCGGAAATGGCGCAGGCATCGCGGTGAGTGTGGCACAGCTGCTGCAGGAACTGCAGGGCAGCGTACCACACGCAGGTAGAGACGAAACGTTTTCCTTAGCCCAGGCAGAACGCCCGAACGCTGCCAAGGCTGCCGGTGTGATTGCCGACAAAATGCTGTGCCCTGTGACAGACGCTCTCAGCTCTACCGCCTCATCCTCCTGGCCACCTCTGCGCAAAACCATCTGGCAGGCGCTGGATACAATGCCGCAGAGCATGGACGAAATTGCGGATACCCTTGCGAGACAGAAGATATCCATAAATGTGCAGATGCTGATGCAGGAGCTTGTTTTTCTGGAGCTGGAGGGCGCTGCAGGAAGCGTAATGGGGCGATATTACAGGAAAACTTTTGCTTGCAATGACGGATGATATGGTGTATAGTGGTTCACGATCACTGCACAGGACCAAAAATGTGCGTAATAGCAGTAATGAAAATTGGGGATATCAAATATGGCAAAATATTTAGTGATCGTGGAGTCACCGGCCAAAGTCAAAACGATCAAGAAGTTCTTGGGGGCGAACTATGAAGTAGCAGCCAGTAACGGGCATGTGCGTGACTTTCCCAAGAGCCAGTTCGGCATTGATGTGGAGCATGATTACGAACCGAAGTATATCACGATCCGCGGCAAGGGTGACATCCTGGCGAACCTCCGCAAAGAGGTCAAAAAAGCAGAAAAAATCTATCTCGCAACCGACCCGGACCGGGAGGGAGAGGCGATTTCCTGGCATCTGATGGAAGCGCTCAAGCTCTCCGGTAAAAAGGTGTACCGTATTACCTTTAACGAGATCACGAAGACAGCAGTGAAGGAATCGTTAAAGCATGCGAGAGAAATCGATATGAATTTAGTGGATGCGCAGCAGGCGCGCCGGATGCTGGACCGTATGGTTGGCTATCGGATCTCCCCGCTTCTGTGGGCAAAGGTGAAGCGGGGACTTTCTGCCGGACGTGTGCAGTCTGTTGCCCTGCGCATTATCTGTGATCGCGAAGAAGAGATCAATGCGTTTATTCCGGAGGAATACTGGACCCTTGATGCAGCATTCCAGATTCCGGGGGAAAGAAAACCCCTGATAGCCAAATATTACGGGGAGCAGGATACCAAGCGTATTTTAAAAACCGCAGCGGAAGTAGAAGCAGTCAAAAAGGATTGCGAAAAGGCAGAGTTTCAGGTGAGCGACGTCAAAAAGGGCGAGCGCATCAAGAAGGCTCCCCTTCCCTTTACCACCTCTACCCTGCAGCAGGAAGCCAGTAAGGTGCTGAATTTTTCCACACAGAAAACCATGCGGCTGGCGCAGCAGCTGTACGAAGGGGTAGATATCAAGGGAAATGGTACAGTCGGTATCATCACCTACCTAAGAACCGATTCCACGCGTGTTTCCGAAGAGGCGGAAAACATGGCGCGCAGCTATATTACTGAGAAATACGGCGAACAGTATGCCGGAGAAGGCACCGTGAAAAAGGGCGGACAGAAAATTCAGGATGCCCACGAAGCGATCCGTCCGACGGATGTTGCACGGACCCCTTTGGAAATCAAAGAATCCTTAAGCAGGGATCAATTTCGTCTCTATCAGCTGATCTGGAAGCGTTTTATGGCAAGCCGCATGACGCCTGCCAAGTACGAGACAACCTCTGTGAAGATTGACGGCAACGGACATCGTTTTACGGTTGCGGCCAGTAAGGTGATCTTTGACGGTTTCATGAGTGTATACACGATGGACGACGAGGATAAGGCAGAAAACCGCACCCTCGCAAAAAGCATCGACAAGGATACGAAGCTGTCCTTAAAGGAATTTGACGGGGAGCAGCATTTTACCCAGCCTCCCGCACATTATACAGAAGCGTCCCTTGTCCGGACGCTGGAAGAACTGGGTATCGGTCGTCCCAGTACCTATGCACCGACGATCACGACGATCCTTGCACGTCATTATGTCATTAAAGAAAACAAGAACCTGTATGTGACGGAGCTGGGGGAGGTTGTCAATAAGATGATGAAGGAGGCGTTCCCGACCATTGTGGACGTCAACTTTACAGCGAATATGGAAGCACTTTTGGATGGCGTTTCCGAAGGAACCGTAGACTGGAAGACAATTGTTTCCAATTTCTATCCCGATCTGGAGGAGGCTGTGCAGAACGCGGAGAAGGAACTGGAAGAGGTCAAGGTGGGAGACGAGGAATCAGATGAGGTTTGTGAGCTGTGCGGACGGCGCATGGTCATCAAATACGGACCTCACGGCAGATTCCTGGCATGTCCGGGCTTTCCGGAATGCCGCAATACCAAACCTTATTACGAAAAAATCGGCGTAGCATGCCCCAAGTGTGGCAAGGATATCGTCCTGAAAAAGACACAGAAGGGCAGAAAATACTATGGCTGTATCGGCAACCCGGAGTGCGATTTCATGGTATGGCAGAGGCCTTCCAATGAAAAGTGCCCGGTCTGTGGCTCCATTCTTCTGGAAAAGGGCAACAAACTCGTATGCTCGAAGGAGGGCTGCGGTTTTGTCAAAGAGAAGGAAAAAGAAGAAAACGGCCAGGGATAAATTTGTGGAGGAACAGAAAAGATGAGCGGGATTCAGCTGCTGGATAAGACAAGAAAGATCGGGAAGCTGTTGCATAACAGCCATTCCAGCAAAGTTGTTTTTAACGATATCTGCAAGGTGATGCAGGATGCGCTGCAGTCAAACGTGCTGGTGATCAGCCGAAAAGGAAAAGTACTGGGCATTTCCGGCAAGGACGGCGGTGCAATCCGGGAGCTTTCCGGCTGTAACGTCGGAAGCTTTCTTGATCCGTTGCTGAATGAGAGAATGCTTTCAATTTTGTCCACCAAAGAAAACGCAAGCCTTGCAACGCTGGGCTTTGATGGCGAAGAGGACGAGGAATTTTCCGCGATCGTGACACCGATCGAGATCGCAGGGGAACGCCTCGGCACGCTGTTTTTATACCGCAGGGGGCAAAGCTATACGATCGACGATATCATTCTGTGCGAATACGGCTCCACGGTGGTGGGACTGGAAATGCTGCGGGCTGTGACCGAGGAGAGTGCGGAGGAAGACCGCAAAATCGCAGTGGTACACGCCGCACTCGGAACCTTATCCTATTCCGAACTGGAAGCGATCAGCCTGATCTTTCAGGAGCTGCATGGGACGGAAGGCATTCTGGTCGCAAGTAAAATTGCGGATCAGGCGGGCATTACCCGTTCCGTTATCGTCAACGCGCTGCGCAAATTTGAGAGCGCGGGAATCATCGAATCCCGTTCCTCCGGCATGAAAGGCACTTATATCAAGGTCTGCAACGAATTTGCCTATGGGGAAATCCGCAAAATGAAGGAAAAGAAGTAAATAATAGTCTTGCAAGTCATCAGCATTTATGGTAAAATCCTAATGTTGTGACCATAAAACATGTGTCTGGTTCCGTCACCGGTGTCCTTTAACGCTTTGGATGGCTGGCGGGTGGAAATGGTGGATCCTGTGAATTGAGCTTTACAGGATGTTTCTAAAAAGGCACAGAGGAAAAAACCAATGGAGGTAAGAACAATGAGCGTTATTTCTATGAAACAGTTACTTGAAGCAGGTGTTCATTTCGGACATCAGACCAGAAGATGGAACCCTAAAATGGCTCCTTATATCTTCACCGAGAGAAACGGCATCCACATCATCGACCTGCAGAAGTCTGTAGGCAAAGTGGACGAAGCTTACAAGGCAGTATTTGAGATCGCAGCACAGGGCGGTACCATCCTGTTCGTCGGCACCAAGAAGCAGGCACAGGACGCTGTTAAGACCGAGGCTGAGCGCTGCGGTATGTATTTTGTAAATGAGAGATGGCTGGGCGGCATGCTGACCAACTTCAAGACCATCAGAAGCAGAATCGAGAGACTGAAAGCAATCGAGACCATGTCCGAAGACGGTACCTTCGATGTTCTGCCTAAGAAAGAAGTTATCCAGCTGAAGAAGGAATGGGAAAAGCTGGAGAAGAACCTGGGCGGTATCAAGAACATGACCAGAATCCCGGATGCAATCTTCGTTGTTGACCCTAAGAAGGAAAAGATCTGTGTACAGGAAGCTCATGCACTGGGTATCACACTGATCGGTATCGGCGACACCAACTGCGATCCCGAAGAGCTGGATTACATCATTCCTGGTAACGACGATGCAATCAGAGCCGTTAAACTGATCACTTCCAAGATGGCAGACGCTGTTATCGAAGCAAATCAGGGCGAAGAAGTTTATACCGAAGAAGCAGCTGCACAGGGCGAAGCTTCCGATATCGAAGAAGTAGCTGCTGCAGAAGAGGCGTAAATACTTTTTGACAATAGAACCCAATAAACTGATTTTATATGGAGGAAAGTAAAATGGCTGTTACAGCTGCAATGGTAAAAGAGTTAAGAGAAATGACCGGCGCTGGTATGATGGACTGCAAAAAGGCGCTGACCGCAACAGAAGGCGACATGGACGCTGCTGTTGAATTCCTGAGAAAGAACGGACAGGCAAAGGCTGAGAAGAAGGCTGGCCGTATCGCTGCAGAAGGTATCTGCCGCATCGCTGTAAAAGACGAAGGCACCGCTGCTGTCGTAGAAGTAAACTCTGAGACAGACTTTGTTGCAAAGAACGAGAAGTTCCAGAACTTCGTAGCTGCAGTTGCTGAGCAGGCAGTAAATTCTGACAATACAGAGCTGGAAGCATTCCTGGATGAAGCATGGCATGAGGAACCCTCCAAGACTGTAAAGGAAGTTCTGGTTGAGCAGATCGCAGTAATCGGCGAGAACTTAAAGATCAGAAGATTCCAGAAGGTTACCGCTCCCCTTGTTGTTTCCTACACACATGGCGGCGGACGTATCGGCGTTTTAGTAGAAGCTGACACCGATGTAAAGAACGATGCGGTAAAAGAAGCACTGACCAACGTAGCAATGCAGATCGCTGCACTGTCTCCGAAGTATGTTTCTACTGCTGATGTTTCTGAAGAGTACAAGGCTCATGAGAAAGAGATCCTGATGGCTCAGATCCAGAACGATCCTAAGATGGCTGGCAAGCCTGAAAAGGTAATCGAGGGCGCAGTAAGTGGCCGTCTGAACAAAGAGCTGAAGGAAGTTTGCCTGTTAGAGCAGGTATACGTAAAGGCAGAGGACGGCAAGCAGACCGTTGCTCAGTATTTGGCTCAGGTAGCAAAAGAGAACAATGCAAACCTGACTGTAAAGGGCTTCGTTCGTTTCGAAACCGGTGAAGGTATCGAAAAGAAGGTAGAAGACTTCGCAGCAGAGGTTGCAGCTCAGCTTGGCTGATAACGGCGCATTCTGATAAGACTTGCACCGCAAAAGGAAAAACAATAGAATGCACGCTCTGCGAGCATTCTATTGTCATGAATAAAGGACTGTCGCATTAGCAAATAGGTTTGCTGGGCGACAGCCCTTTTTTTATCGTATAGGAAACTTCGTTTCCATACGATAATAAACGCGCTACGCGGATCGCACTGCAGCGGAATGGAAGAATGTCGCTTACGCGACCCGCCGCAGGCGGAGGAGCCGGGAGCAGAAAGTGCTTGGCATGATCGGGGTGGCAGCACATGAATGCGGACACATCAATTTCAGTAATTTTGAAAAGCGCAGGATTTATGCTTCCGGAATCCGGGAGGGAATCTTATATCCGGAACTGCCAGAGCCAAAAAATGAAGAGGAAAAACAGGTACTTGGGGAATTGCAGGTATGTCTGGAGCAGAAAAAGGAGAAGGAATTGAGAGTGATCCGGGAAACGCTTTTGTATCTGCATAACATTCTGGAAGATATGTATATCGAAGCAAGGCAGTGTGCGGAATATGGCGGGATTGTACAAAAAGCCATCCGGTTCCTTGGAAGATGGGACATGGAACAGGCAGAAAGCATCCGGCAGATGCAGGAATACGGGATGGACAGCCTTTCCATCATGAAAAATGTCCTCCTGCAGTATCTGAGGAGCAAAAAAGTAAATGACTGGGAGCGCGCAGGCGGAATTTATATGGAAATGCTGGAGCGGTGCAAGGAGACGCTGGATGAAGTGGTAATCCCGGCAGACGAAGATGTGCGCTTCCGGGCGGCAAACAGGCTGCTTCTGATTCTGTGGGAGTTTGTAAAGGAGGCTTTTGAACAGGAAGAGAGCGGAAAAGAAGATACAGAACAAATTCCCCCTGAATATGAAGGCGGCGATGGAGCTGGGAAATGGAAAGAGTCCGCAGCCACAGATACAAAGGAAGGGGAAGAAAAAAGAAGACGTGCGGCTGCCGTTCTGGGCGGGGAACAGCAGGAAAAGGCAGCCGCGGAGGATAGCGTAAAGGAGATTAGCGACGAAATCGGAAAAATTGTGACAAAAATGGAACAGGAAATGCTTGAGCGGGAACTAAAAGAGAACGCAGATAAGATGGATCTGGGAGAAATCCATAACGGGTATAGGCTGCGGATCATAAGACCAGAGCCAACATTGGAACAGATTGCACGATATGAAGTAATGAAAAAGAAGGTGGATGCAGCTGCAGAAAAAATGGTACGGTTGATTGCCCCGCATTTGGAGGAACAGGAAAGATTTCAGAAAGGGATGGTACAGGGGAAAAAAGTCTGTGGGAGCCAGATTTACCGCAGGGATGGCAGGATTTTTAGGAGCCGGAATATTCCGGGCAACCAGGACGCGGCGGTGGGGGTATTGATCGATGAGTCCGCATCCATGGATATCCATAACCGGATTGGCAGTGCGCGATATACCGCCTGTGTGATATACCGCTTTTGCCAAAGGCTCGGGATTCCCGTGCTGATTCTTGGTCATTCCACAGGAATTGGCGAGAAAAAAGAGAGTGTTGAGCTGTATTCCTATGCAGAATTTGACGCATGGGATCAAAAGGACTGTTTTCGCCTTACGGGAATCCGTTCCAGATGGAACAATAGAGACGGGGCTGCCTTGGCATACGCAGGGATGCGGCTTGGAAAAAGAGCTGAGGGACAGAAGCTTTTATTTGTTATTTCGGATGGGCTTCCTCTTGCGGAGGGGTATCGGGGGGAAGCAGGGATAGCGGATACCAGACGGGAAAGAGAAAAGCTGGAGCACAGAGGAATCCATGTGATGGCAGCGGCAATCGGGGAAGACAGGGAACTGATTAGACGGATTTATGGAAAAGGATTTTTGAACATATCGGATACGGAACGGATACCTGCGGCAATGGCGGGGATCATCCGGCAGTATATGGGAAAGTAGGTGAAAGGCTTGGAAAAGAATGGTGGAAAAACCGATTACAGCAGGATCACTTCGCGTCAGATCGCAGTATATAAGACAGATAAGGCACTTTTGGAGCTGGTAGACAGCTTGAAACCGGCGGGAGCTTCTTATCCGGCACACATCCATGCATCCGGGGAAGAGGATGAGGAAGGATATTCCCTGATCCGTCTTCAGATGGTGGATTATTCTGCAGGAACTGGTCAGAAGTCTGTCAGTGTGTATGCAAACATCAGCCCGGATGAGGCACTATACCTGTATTCCAGAATATTCAGCGGTGTGCAGACTTTTTTCATGTCCCGGCAGAAGATATTTGGGGAAGCAAAAAAAGAAGGGTATGCCAATGTGACAAAGCTTATGGTCAGCAGGTATGAAACAGACAGCGCTGGAAAAAAGCGGGCATATCCGTGGTCAGTCCAGATCCAGAACGGGATTGGAATCAAAGGGAAAAACAGCAACGGGGGGACATACTGTAAAAAGGATAGTTTTGTTTCGGATGGAGCTGCAGAAATCTTTTTAACGGATGCGGACATGTTCCACATGTTTTCGCGGGCAGAGGCATGGATCCGGGCATTTGAACGGGAACAGACAGGAAGAAAGCAGAGAAAGGAGAATTTTGGCAGTCTGTACCGGCTGCTCAATAAGGAACTGGAAGGGCATTTTGCGGGGCTCTATCAGAGATTTGAGGAAATGGGGCTTTTGGAGCCAGATGAAAAGGCAGCCTGAATTTTTTAGAATCTAACTTATTGTAATGGTATCTATATTCAGGGACGATAAGAAAGATTTTATGATACAGACCAGTTTCAGATTTAAGAAATAAATAAATTCCCGGGTGTCGAAAAGGCAGCGGCAGGGCAGATATAAACGGATTGTTTGTACCTGCCCTTTTTATTCCCGTGAAAAATTTGGGGGAAAATTCAACTTGAGAGAAGAGGGATGTGTCTTCTGAAATAGGAACTTACTTCATATATGGAGGATTTGTATAATATCGAGATTTACCGGAGGAAAGCAGAATGGAGAAAAGACAGGGAGCATTGTATTTTGACAGGGAAGAGGAGCGCTATAATATTCGTTTCGGCTTGGAAGAATGTTATCATGGCCTGTACTGCGGGGAAGGGCTGGAGGTGCTGGTAGGAAAAAGATGGGTGCGTACCCGGATTGAAAAGGCAGCGGACTGGTATCTGGTTGGGATTGATACGGACTGGCTGGACGGGCTGCGGGTAAGGGTATGAGTAAGCTTGCTATTTGCAAGTGTGGATGGTAAAATTACAGGTAACAGGGAGAGCATAGAAAGGGAAGGAATGACAACTGTAAGGAAGGGGCTGAACAGATGGGAAGATTCTTAAATCCGGATAACAGTGCGTTTCAGGTAGCGTTAAATTCAGAAATTTATGTTGATAAGACAGGACTGTTAGAATATACGAACAGGGTAATGGGGACAAAGCAGGGGTATATTTGCAACAGCCGTCCGAGACGGTTTGGAAAATCCATTACGGCTGACATGCTCACGGCATATTACAGCAGGGGTTGTAGTTCTAGAGAAATGTTTGAAAAATTAAACATTGGTAAAAGTACGGATTTTTTGGAACATCTTAACCGGTATGATGTGATTCATCTGGATATCCAGTGGTTTCTGGCAACAGTGGACAGCGTTGATGAGGTCATAAACTTTATTACGGACAGCGTGCTTGTCGAATTGCGGGAGAGTTATCCGGATGTTTTGCCGGAAGAGGTAAATACAGTACCGGATGCGCTTTCGCGGCTCAGGGAAGAAAACGGTCAGAAATTTGTTGTAATCATTGATGAATGGGATGTTCTGATTCGGGATGAGTCGGCAAATGGCAAAGTCCAAAAAGCTTATATTAATTTTTTAAGGGGAATGTTTAAAGGATCGGAACCGACAAAATACATCCAGCTTGCGTATTTGACAGGAATCTTACCGATTAAAAAAATCAAAACCCAGTCGGCGTTAAATAATTTTGATGAATTTACGATGCTGGATGCCGGCAGGCTGGTTTCATTTGTAGGTTTTACAGAAGATGAGGTAAAGACACTTTGTGAAAAATACCGGATGGATTTTGAACAGGTAAAAAAATGGTATGATGGGTATTGTTTGGGGGAATGCCATATTTATAATCCGATTGCAGTAGTAAACCTTGTAACAAAAGGAAAATTTAAAAGTTATTGGTCAGAAACCGGCACCTATGAGGCAATCGTGCCTTTGCTTAATATGGACTTTGAAGGTTTGAAAACAGCAATTATTGAGATGTTGGGAGGAAGTCGGGCAGAGATTGATGTATCTTCTTTTCAGAATGATATGGTAAGTTTTGCAAACAGAGATGATGTGCTTACGTATCTGATCCACCTTGGGTATCTGGGCTATGACGAGGATGCAGAGGCGGCATTTGTGCCGAATGAGGAAATCAGGCAGGAACTGACAAAAGCGATTAGAAGAAATGCGTGGGATGAAATGATCCAAAATCAGAGATGTTAGGATTGATTGTTGGAATATGCATATTTTTGTAATGGAATGGTAATTGATAGGGAGTGAGATGCTTTGTCAGAGTGTCAGAAACTTGAAAGGGTTTCTGCACTTTTTAAATTCATTCGTATTAAATTTGACCAAAAATGAGGGGAAAATGTCGTTTCGTGCATAACATGTTGAATTTGTAATAAATTTATGAATAATAGAAATTGAAATAGAATTTAAGGTATTTTGAAAAGGGAGGCGAATCCGATGCACAACGAATTTTTTTTAGTAGTACTTAGAAAACAGAAGAATTGTGATGAAGGAGGTCTCTATGAAAAAGCGGCCAGCCGGCTGCAACGTCAGCGGCGCGCGCAACGAGGCGAAATCGTTGTATGGCGCGACGTAGCGCATCATGTCGGCCAAGTCCGTCTCGTTCGACCCCCAGCCGTGCAGGCACAGGAACAACGGTCGTTTCGGCGCGGTGTTGCCGCCGCCGCGCGAATACTGCACATGCGTGATTTGCAGCGGTTCACCGAAACGTCCCGGCACCACGTCCGATTCGCGGCCGATCAGCTTGGTCTTATCATTGCTGTCTGCGCTGCCTGTTGTGTTTTCGATTGCGTCGCTCATGATTTCCAATATAGCGTGCGATTGTGGCGTACGCTCGCAGTGCGAAAAGATCCGTGAAAAGGGACGTGAAACAAGCCGTGAAACAAGCTGGGAAAGGGAGGCGAAGCAAGCGGCGAAAAAAGAAGACCCCGGCGGGATTGGCCGCCGGGGAGAGAAAGGAGAGAGAAGAAGAAAGGGTTCAATTGTCGGGAACTGCTGTGGGTTCCTGGTCGGCTCTTTTGCTGACATCTCCTATATAAACAGACGATGCTGAGTACATGTCTGGTGTTTTCTGGGAAATATCTGAGAATTTCAATTCCCTCATGTTTTAGATTGTGGAATGGCCTCCAGTTTGCCGCCTTCCACGCCGTGTTCCGTTCCTACAGTTGTCTCGTCCCCCACGTTTCCACAGTTCGTCCGCAGACAAACTCGCTGCGGATCACCGGCTCACGCCAGCTTGCTGATCCCATCAGATCAGTTGGATGCTAGATCTGCGCGTCGGCGTCCACGCTCATCACATACACGTTGCGTCGCAGCTGCTTGGATTGCGCGCGCGTAATGTCACCCGCCTCGTACATGTCTTGGATCACACCCAGCTCGATACCGTAGCTTTCGCGCTTCACCTCTTCCGCCTGCGCCTGCGCCTCCGCGCTCGTGCCCACATTCGGGCGCGACCTCAGCGTAGCCTCGCCTCGTCGGTAATCCAGCAGCAGTGCCGAGCAATGTTCCGTATTGTACGTGTCGCGGCCCATCTCCTCAT
>OGZW01001356.1_pt1 | contig 19906 bp, 16 predicted proteins | sample 1577001 | NCBI WGS metagenome assembly OGZW01 (sample SAMEA3541519, study PRJEB24748) | human gut metagenome | biome: human gut; feature: human-associated habitat; material: faeces | place: China | collected 2012 | reverse complement strand
CTAAAGCATTTCCAACCACTCGCATAGCAAGTGGTTTATTTGTTTCCAGCATTCCATTTTTCGGAACACGAAAAATTCCATCCTGGAAACAGGGTCTTGCCCTAACAAAAAAGCTCCAGAAACGGCTTGTTTTCGCTGTTTCTGAAGCTCTGTTTACTACTCAAACTCGCAAAGATTGGTTTGATGTAGGTTATTTTAATGTGGTTATCTATACTGTTTTGTATTGATAATCTATACTTTTTCCACACGTTATTTTTCGTTTCACATATTTTTAGTACCAATCCAGTACCATTGCATTTTTTCATTATTGTGTGTAGTTCAGGTGGCTTGCAGGTTTCTTTTACTACTCACAGAATAATTTTCTGTCGGTTTGCTTGTCCACCTATGGAAATTATAATCTACATCCAATATTTCTGCAAGAAAAAGTTTTGTGGTACTAATGCGTATATGCAAATGTCGATTAAAATATTTCAGTTTATAAATTTAATAAACTTTTCAATCTTCTTTCCTCAATTTCAACAAGCATCTTGGAAACAGAAAAAGCATTTTCTTCATTAATCTTGCAAGTATGTTTTTCTAGCATTGTACTAAAAGAGTTTATATATTCTACTCTTTTCTTGCTTGAAAAGCCTGAAAATAATACCTCCAGATACTCCTCTATATTACTATACTTCTCTCTATCATTAACCATCTCAAATATTTTCGAAAGAAGATTATCTTGCGTAGCAAAAAATAATGTATATTTGTCACTAGGATATCTCCGTGGATCTATTTCTTGGATATATAGTAAATCAAAAGCTTCATTTATACAGCCATTAATAGTCTCTTCATCATTTAAATAGTTATGTGGTGGTGCCCCTTTATTCTCTAAATATAGTAATACATACGCTAATACATATTCAGAAATAATACATTCTTCCATGTACCACTCAAAAAAATTATAAAACCGCTTCTCTTGCGTAGTCTCTGTCCTTATAACATATACAAAATGTAATATAGCTGCATATATAAAATTGAAACCAGCATTATCTCTGTTAAAATCTAATAATTCTTCTGATGATGTTTCTTCAAATGTCTTTCCTTCAAACATTATTCCATCGTTATAAAATGATTTTATTACAACATCTGGTGCGACATTATCATAAAAATAATTAAACAGTTCAATCTCCTTATTGCAAGAAATATTCCCATTCCTATAAACACCTTCACGAACAGAATCATATGGATTAACTTCAAAATCGTTTCTTATTGTCCACATTAAAAAGCCCGTGATTTTCTTCTTATTTGCGCCATCAAATGTTCCCTTTTTTACTGCTGTATTAAGCAATGAAATAATATTCCTATCTGGGGTAACTATTATTTTAGTTCCATCTCTTTTTAATTGCCTCATTGAATCCTGCTCGATTTTACCATGTACAGCATACAATGGATGTAAAATGTGAATCTGTGTAAATAATTCTTCCTCAATATATTTTCGCAAACCATGGCCTAGGTTCTTGTCTAATACCGCTTCCAAATAATCTCTCATTAATAAAATAAATCTTCATCCTTTCTGGTTATTTTAACTTCTTGTCCAAACTTCTTCAGACTAAGTAATCTTTAACACACCACCCTGTTTCCCCAAAAAACATATGAAAAACGACTTTACCATCTGGAACTAATTCTAATTCATCGCAAACACTAATATAAAACCAACTCTGACTGCGATATCTGTATTCTTTGTAATATGCAGAAATCCTCCCATATTTTTATTTTAGCCACGCTATAACTTCATCAAAATTGTTTACATATAACTTCTCGAAACTCTTACCATTTTCATCAGACAGAAAGTCCAAAAACTCACTCATATCTTTACGGAATATCTGCCCTATTATTTTTAAATCCACGGAAGCTTTACTAACCGCCTCAAGATCATTGATTTCTCTCATTCTCTTTTCTAAATTATCATAGCGTCTCTTCCAATAATCTACATATTCCAATCGTTCTTCTGGTCCTTTATAAATAGCTGGTCCTATCTTTTCTGGTGCATCCTCACCATAATATTTTCGTTCTTTTTCACTCAGCACAACAAATAATAGCCTGTCTTTATAATGATGGTCCTTAATAATCTCTCCAACTTCATACATACATGCCTGACGTCTCAAATATGTATCACTAACAACAGTCAATACAAAGTCATGATCCTGTATCGTGTTCATAAATGCCATAAAACTGTCTTTGTACTGCAACCCTATATATCTGGATATCCTAATCCTGTCTTTTAGTCTTTCCTTTATCTTATTTTCAATGATATCCACAATTGGTGCATCACACTCCGTATAAGAGATAAATAATGTTATAGGTTCATCATTCTGATTCACAACCATTTCCTCAACATCATTGTTTTCATATACAAAGTACTTTCCTTCCAGCCAAATCTTTTTGTCACTTTCCGCAACTTCAATAGCAAATATATCAACACCACCTACCGATACAAAGCCATAATTCATGGATATTTCATTATCTAGCTGAGCTTTTACCATTTCTATTACACCATCCACAATAAAAGTTTTTTGACACCCTACCGTCTTCATGCATCCATTTTGTTTTTCAACTCCAAGAAAAATGTATCCTCCAGTATTATTGGTCAGACCACAAATATATTTTGCAAGTTCTGTCGGGCGAAGCTCCAAAGCTCTGCAAATCACATTATCCAGTACATTATTTTCGACTATATAGGACACTCTATCCTCATTAACACCCATATTTTTCACATTCCTTTCAACGGTATTCTATTAAGACCAGTTAATTTAATGATTTTACCGAAAGTAATCTTTTGTGGTTCCTTTTTTCCATCTTCCACCCATAGTTCCCAGTCCATAGAATAGTCTAAAATATCCATTTCTGTTCGGTAATAAATTCTGACTTCTCCACCATCGGATGGTCTTGCCAACACATATATCTGCTTTCCATTCTTTTTTACAACAAATATTGTGTCCGCAATCTTCTGTATATCCGAAAGGTCATATTCCTCCTGCTCATCCAGAAATGAAAAAACATTTTTCTGAGCTCTCTCCAGAATTTTCTTTACATACTCATATGTGCTTATTTCATGCCTAGATTCCCTAATAAATTGGCTTGCAAACTCTGAATTGGAAAACGCCATATCTAATGCTTCTTGCGAATCGATTCCATATTGCAACAGAACTTCCTCCGTGACAGCTTCCTTTGACAAAGCCGTATCGACCACAGCACCCTTAGTGCCTTGCATGATAATTGCTTCCAACTGTTCAGGGGAATCAATATCATACTTACTCATTATATTTGTAAATGTTTCTGCCTGCCTAATATTATTGGCAATGTCGTCGTCATCATACAAATAGTGTTTATTTGCATAAAGAATTGGTAAAATATTTTCCGCCTCACTTTGATGATCCTTTATCCAAAGCAAAAGTTTATGGAAAGCATTACGTATTTCCGGTTCCTTTGTATTTCTATTATCTTGCACAAATTCGGTAATATAGCCGGCTATATCCTTATTTGTTTTCTGACGATTCTCTGGAAGTTCCAAATATATCTCTTTCATCAACAATTCTTCTCTAATATCATATCCGGCAATACAGGCTATCTCCTTTAATGTTTCATCCATTTCATTATCAAGAAAGATTTTTTCCTTAATTGTAAAATTACCATTCTGATTTGGAAGTATTGGTTTTGTGACCTTATTAATAAGATTATCCCATCCCTGCTCAACTACAAATTCTATAAAATTTGTCAAATACATAGCAGCTTCTTCCTTAGAAGTATCCAAATGTTCAGCCAGTCCAACCACAGTACTGTATTCGCTTATTCTATCTGCAACCATAGTTATCGTGTATTTTAAAGCTTCATGCAACAGTTTTTCAGAAATTGCTTTAACCTCATGCATCTCCAACTCTAATTCCAATACACTACTCGCATAATTGCATATCTTTTTCTGCGAATCCAAACCGTCGAAAGAATCGTTATACATAAAAGTTATTTTTTGATAAACACGTTCTTTTTCTTCTTTTTCCGCCTGTTCTAACTGTTTTTCAATCAGTTCTAACATTTGACCATTATTGATCTCTGCACAATGAAACCATTCACTACGCTCAAAATCCAAATGTAATAACTTTGCTTTTATGTCTTTTCCTAAATCCATTAGAATATCTTTGTATTCTTCCAGAACATCAACGTCAAAACATAGACTAGCTACACTACAGAAGTCTCCTCTCTGATTTGGCAGAATACTTAGCTGATTATTTTTTACATATGTCTGCCATTTTTCATTTTCATCAATAAGAACATAGTATTCATCTAACCAATCCCTCCAATCAATATGATCCAATTTGATCACTAATGTATCTACATTTTCGAAATTACCCACTTGTTCCGATAATGTTTCAAATGTATAACTGTTGCATCCTGACCATAAGGAATGATACCATTCATGCAAATCTTCTTTCTGAGGAATCATATCCGGAATCATATGACTTAATAGTTCCCATATTTTTTCACGTGTTTCTGTATTTCTATCGGAAATAATAAACAACTGTTGATCATCCCAATCATCTAACAATGCTTTCATATCTCCACATGCTGTGTGAACAATCGGGATATGCAGTATTACATCTTTACACTTTGTAATTATTTCTTCCAACCATTCTTCGTCATACCATTCTTTCTTACTATAAGAAGTCACTTTGGTGATATTATAAATTCCGTCCCATTTTTTCTCTACTGCATATTTCAACAGTTGCTTATACAAACCACACGCCTTCTCTACAATATTACGATTAGCTTCTATTTCTTCATCAATTCTCGTCATATTTTTACATGTCAAAAACACCCCATCTCTTGGTTCTGTGGGATTAAAATCTGGAGAACTAATTAAAACTGGAAAAGGGAAATCCTCTGTTCCAATCAAAGGGAAATCACAAAACAATTTGGATTGATTCTCAGAAAATGGAAGAATCTTCATATTATCATCCATATGCTCCAATGCTATATAAATAGAAACATTGTCCTCTGTCATTCCTAATACATATTTATTACAACAATGACCTTGCTGCTCCACTTCAATTTCAGATACAGTTGCATTTTCTAATCCACATTTCACTTCTCCCTTATACCGAAACTTCTCTCCAGTATTTTCAACAGTAATTTCCTCAATATCAGGAAGCATAGCAAGAACATATGCTGCTGATACTCTCAAACTCTCCAATCCATCTCGTGCCGTCTTCATCCCGTACTCGTCTAGCTTATACTCGAATACAGTATTATATTCGTCCTCATCAAAATCTAAGAAATCAACAGGTGTACAACTTCCCAAATCACCAACAGCCTTCTCCATAGCTGCTATAATTTCATTTTTTTCCTTTCCTGTTCGGTCTAAAGAAATAGTAAACTTAGAATATTCGTCACCAATTTCTAGAAGTCCGGAAATATTAACTACTTCTGATAACAGATGTGTAGTAATAAATCCCGTTCCAAACTTTCCACTTTTTCTCTCTCTACCATCATTACGATCCTTAGAAGAAGCCTGATTGATAAGCGATAATATATTATCCATTGAAAAAGCCTTACCATTGTGTCGAAAAAACACTTTTCTCTGCATTTCATCATAATTAATGCTTATTTTTACTTTTCCTGTAGAATTACAGACATCTTTGGCATTCTGGCATAACTCCCATATCCATCTTTTCGCACTATTCTCATTATTACTGTAGCGAAGTTTCTGCAAGAGCTGAACAATTCTGTTTGCAGCACCAATTCTCAAAGAATTATTGTCTGCTGCTTGTATATCCATATCAAATTGTTGCTTATTCATCCGTACCTTCCCCCATTCTTCTTATCAAATTTCTTTAATAATTATGTCGGTATATTAACATGTGTTTTTATATAATCAGCAACATCATCTATTTCCGGATAAATCTTTGCTTTATTTATCCCCAAACTTTCCAACTCATTTAGTAACTCAGCTTTTTTATCAATAATGCAAATTGTAATCTTTTTATTATCCAACTTTAATCGCAAATTTGATAATGTATTATACTTTTTACCACCATATGTTTCCTCAAGCAGTCCGCAAACAATAAATGCACCTTCTTGATTATCAATTCTTCTATTCTTCCTTGCAGGAATGCAAACAACATCTCTTATATCCTCTGCTCTTATTTCCGATTTAAAACCAGGACGTTCCATTCTCACCTCATGAACAAGGCGTTCAACTTTATCATTAAAATCATTCACATTTGAAGACTTGACAAAACTTGAATGGTAAAATTGCATTTGCTCATCTTTAGTAAACAAAGGAAGGGATGCTAGCATTGCAACAGTATCACTTTGAAAATATTTTACAGAATCCAAACTCTGTGAAAAAATTATTATTTCGCCATAATACGAATGCTGGGATTCACATGCAAAATAGAGTGCAACCAATGGATTCTGAGTGACATCTAACAATCTTGTTGGCAAACCGTAGTGTTGCATTTCTGCCAATTTTTCGATATGTGATTCTAATCGTTCGAATTCATAAGGACATTTCGCCATTAATTTTAAATACATTTTCTTTTCATTTGATAACCATTCTTCTTTTCGGAATAAAGACGGTTTCAAATCATAAGAAACTTTACTGTGTCCTCGAAAAAACAGTTTCTCCTCTTTTTTTCTAATTTGTCCCAAAAAATCTACGTACTGATTAATTGAAGATATAAAATTCACCTCAACCTTAGCCGCATCAAAAACTATTCCGTTCGACATCCTAATATCATACTCATGCTCACGCTCATTCCAAGTTGTGTATAACTCTTTTACACAATCAAGCTTCTTATCAACAGATTTGTACATTTGAAAGATAAAATAAATAATGGCAAAGTAGTTGTATTCATCAAAAGAACTTTTATTTTTTGATAGTTTTTCTTCCAGTTCTTTAAGTACTGGTAGCATTATTTTTTCGAGTTTCTCAGTATTTGTAGCATACTTTCCCGCAAAAACTTTAGCCAATGGAGAATCTAATTTCTTTAAATTATTTTCTATTTCAGATTTAGAGGTTCTCGGTCTCCCTATTAGTGGATTAATATCACAATATCCTTCCGACTGCAATTTTTCGAACATCATCTTTTCAAAAGCGCTTTTTACAATGACATTATGTTCTAGTTCGCCTATTTCGCTATAAATGAAAAAAAACATTTTATGCTCCTCCTTCGTATATGTCACAGTTTATTGCTGTTATAATTCACTTAATATACAACACTCTTGTCAAATTACAGATAATTTTCCACGCCTTCAATATTTGTTTTTTCATCATAATCAAAAACAATTCCCACACTATAACTTGCTCTTGTTATTGCAACATAAAATTGAGACCTTGTTTTAGGTTGCAATTTTTTTGAATGGTCAATCATCCAGTTCCTCATTGTACCGGTTGGATAAATTAGGACTCTATCATATGTCAATCCTTTAGCCTCACCCATATTTATTACTGCATATGCGTCATTCACTTTTACTGTTCTCTTCTCCCTTAGTTGCATTGGTTTAAATTTTTCTAAATATGCATCAATATCATCTGGTCTTACTAAAAAAACTCCGTCATGTCCAGTAACCTCAAATTGCTTTGTTCCAGTTTCGCCATATTCTTCATACAACAGCGATGAATATGAACATATACTTTGGTTATTTCTGTAAGAATCATTCAAAGTCTCTTTATCAATAATGCAATCTATCTTTTTACACTCACTTCTAATAAATTCTTCTATCTTACCATCTGCATACTTCTTATACTTTGCTTCATTATGCGTATGATATGTTACCTGTCTGGGATCTCCTACCATTGTCACATCACAATCCGCTTGCAACATACTTTTTATGATGTCTAAATCATATCCCGCCAAATCTTGAATTTCATCTATATATATCTTAGGATAAATCCTGCTAATTCTTTGCGAAACCCTTCCTTTAGTCTCCTTTTCACAACGACATACAAATTTTGCAATCTTATCAGAATACATTTTCATTCCATCCGTGAAATAAAAATTTCTATAGTCCTCTTCTGCATAATATACCGGACCATATTTACCATTATATTTTTTTCCAGACTTTTCATTAACTAATATCATACCATTAATCTTATCATCTAAGACCACTCCCTGAAATGGTCGAACCCCATGCTGTAAAAGAAATGAGTACCATGTTTGTATGGTAACATTATGCGGAACACAACCATTAAGTTCTACAAATTTTTTACGGATTTCCAGTTCATTAGCAATAGTGTATGTTGTTATTAACACACTGTCCGATTGTTGCATCGCCTGTCTAACCAAATATGTAGTTTTACCAGATCCTGCTGCCGCAATTATCAATCTATTTACCATTTGATAGCCTCCAAAATATATTCCGGTATTTCTATCTGTTCAGAAGATTCGAAGATTTTCAATCCGCATTCCGTTTTGTTATGCTTCATAAATTTCCTCAAATCGTCCTCATCCGTATAAGCAGTACCAAAAATACGATTTAACTTATCTAAACCATTAGCTTTCAAAAGTTTCGGTTCTAAAGTGTTGTAATTATAATCACTCTTGCCAATCTTAAGTGTCCCTGTGTCCACAACATCATCAACACATATCTTTATATATTCTTTCTGATTTGCACCTATATAATTTTCATACTTTTTGTTGATAGCTGCCAAATCCCCATCGTTATCTGTAACAACCGCGATTTTTGTCTGAATACAATCTGCAATCTCAAGGAAACGTAAAAATGATACACCTACGGAAATCACTTCTATACCATCCTCTATCGGCAACCGCCCATCATTAAGTTGCATATATGCTTTTTGAATCACCAGCTCGTCCGAATCTCCTTCACACAAAATAGCTTTCTTACATAAAATCATTCGCAACGTATCATACCCAGCCACCTTCTTAAAGAAATTATATGTATCTTCCGATAGTTCAGAAAATTTTGTTATCCTTAAGTTATCAAGCAGCATCACTTTCCCCAACCCTAACTTATTTGCAACAAAACTACTATGTGTTGAAATAAGTATCTGTTTTTCTGCATATTGTTCCGAAATACATTTAATCAATTGATTCAATCTTGTATGTGATAAATGATTTTCTGGTTCTTCTAACAAAATGATACTTGCATTTTGCGAAGTACGTTTTGCTAATGCCAGTTCCGTCTTAACAACACACTGCTCTCCCTTTCCCATATAATGAAACGGTATTTCATCCAATTGTGTAACAAGACTATTTTCCCATGCATTCTTTGTAACTAGTTCCACAGATAATGCAATTTTTTTGTCTGTCAAACTAGCATCCTGATTTATTTTGTTGTTAATGGCTTCTATTGATGGGTCATTAATAAATGTATCCCTCATTTTTCTATGTGCCTGTGCAATAGATGTTATATCTTCCGGTTCCAATGACCCCTTTATAATTCTCGACAAATACAAATCATTTCCACTTTGATATCTATATTCAGACGAATCAATCAAACTTGATTTATAAGGTATACTACGTGTTGTGATTACATCTCTGGCAAAGGTTGTCCAAGTAATATCATAATATTCAATCGGCAAGCTTTTCACATCTTCCTGTTGCACTAATGCCTCATATTCATCTGCATATTTGTCATTAAATGCAATTTTGAAACAAAATCCTTCCGCACTGTTATCTCTATCTGAATTTGCATCCCCATTCATCAAAGGATTTTCATCCCCTCCAAAAAAGATTTCTATTGTTATGTATGGAAGTGCTATAGGTGCTGTTCCTAACGAAACAATATACTCATCTACTGCCTCTTTATTAAAAATATACTGTGAAATTTCATTCCAAATACTCTTTCCGCTAATAATTCCGGTTAGTGCCAAATTTATAGCTTCTAGTATTGTAGACTTTCCCGCTTCATTATCTCCTACAACAATATTTAAACCTTCTTCAAGAGTAATTTCAAAATCTCTATAGCATTTAAAATTATGAATTTTGACTTTTCTAATAAACATTCTATGCCTCCTCATATTGCTCATATGTAATTCTGCCAAAAACGATATCTTTTTCCATCATGATTACCCATTTTGTCACGCTTACATATAAATCCACTCCATCTATATTTTTCTTCTACTCTTCAAATTCCATACTATCAAATATTGTCTCTTCCACAACCTTAACACACTCATCCGCATGTTTCTTTATATCTTCACCCCAGAACCGGATTACTGTCCAGCCCTCAAAGTCCAATTTCTTATTTATCTCATCGTCCCGCTCTATATTACGGGAAATTTTATTAATCCAAAACTCACTGTTGTTGCTCTTTTCCAGTCTCTTCTTTAAGGTATCCCAATCCTTTCCATGAAAGAATTCTCCATCACAGAAAATGGCAATCTTATACTTTGTCAATACAATATCCGGGCTACCTGGCAATTTTTTATAATTCTTGCGATACCGGTATCCTTTGCTCCATAAAGCTTTTCTTAATATAACTTCAATTTTTGTATCTCTTCCGTGAATATTTTTCATATTCTTATGCCGCTGTTCTTTTGTTAAAACATCTGCCACAAAATCACCTCAACAATCAGTTTTCAATCAACTTTGCCAGTTTTTCTATCTCTTTCATTTCCTGTCTTACATTTATGCTCATAAGAGTCTTTACATCAAGAAGAACCCCCTGAATTTTATGATATTCTTCAGTATTATCTTTCCAGTTACTTACTGCTTCACCCACTTTAAGCATATTGGTATTATTTGGATACTTACTTTTTAATGAGTCAAAAGGCATAAGAAAAGCATTATATACTTTCATATTTTCTCCATGCTTTTTCTTGAATTTTTCCTCTTTTGCTATATATTCACCATATGTAATCTGTTTGTTTATTGATGTAGATTCTGGCAGATCCCAGGTCTTTCCTGTTACCCCATATTTATAATATTTTGCATCAAGTACATATACATCTGTTCCATACAACATAATCGTATCTGGTTCAAGTGAAGCATTATCATATTTACTTCCGTTAACATACCATGTTGTCTTTGGAAAATAATCTGCTTTGTTTTCAATACCAAATACCTTATCAATCATTTTCTCCCATATATATTCAAAACGATACGTTCCATATCTGTAGTTCTTATCAGAATCTTTATCTCCTTCAAAATCAATAATTGCAAGCATATGCCGGAATAGCATTCTGTTTTTATCATTAAAGGTATTGGCAATCTTATCTTTAAGAACAGAACGGAATAGCCTTTCCTGTTTAACAATTACTGGTTTCTTCGGCATCATTTCCGTATAGATCCAGCCTATTCGTCCAAAGCTTTCATATACACAATACTCATGTATTAATGTAATCAGTTCATTCTCTTTCACACTATTCTTCTTTGTAACGAAATCAAGATAAAACACATCCATATCCTGTACATATGGTTTCTGGGTTTTTATCGTCCTGTTCCAATTGATTTTTCCCGATTTGGCAACTTTATATAAAACTTCCTGCTCCTTATAATAACCTCGTACAAAGAAGTCCTTTATAAGATACATATATGACTGCAATGGAAATTCTACTTCATCAAAAGCATTACCTTGCTTAAGAATTTCTGACTCTTTTCGTTCTGTGTTAGCTGAAAGTGTTGTAAGCAAGAGTATTATATCCTTGCGAAGCTCATTGTCATCTTCAGATATATGATATCCAAGCGGAAAATTGATACTTATGTCACCATCATTACATCTTAACCCTACAAATGTATCCATTTCACGATTAGAATTCACTCTGCATTTACTCCGAATATCAACTTTCCTCAAAAAATCACCACCTAGTTTTCATTATTATCTGTATTCTTTTGTTGCATTTTTGAAAGCATTTTCTCATAAACGCTCATTCTCAATACCGCTGCCAGTTTATCTGATGTTGCAGTCTCATATGTAATAACCACATCTTCAAGAGACTTACAATTTTCATTAAATATAGCTGTCTTGTCCATTTTAAATGCATCATCCCATAAATATTTAAGTACCTTTTCAGAAAACCTACCTGCCTCCAGCTCTTTCTTTCTGGCAAAATATGTTCCAAGCCGCTTATCCTCAGAGCTTGCCATATCAACATTGATATCAATGACCATATCATTAATTACTGTAGCAAATGCTCCCCAGCTTACTTTTGTACCCGCAATTATATCTTTTGAATGTTCAGACTTATCGAAATTATTCTCTATCTGTCTCATATTCCACCTACGCTGAAAAGCAGTATCCAATGTAAATACATTCTGATCCGCTGTATTCATCGTAGCCAGAACATACATATTTGATGGTATTCTTACCTGATGTTTTTCATCCCCGTAGACTTCCTTTGCAACCTCATAATTTGAAATTCCATATTCACTTTCGCCCACTTCTTCTAGAGGAAAATCCTCTTCATCTTTTCTGTCAAGCAACTGGAATACTTCTCCAAATATTGCAGGAGCATTACCTCTGTTTAATTCTTCTATGACAAGATAATAGTAGCTACCAGGATTATTTTGTGCATTCTTAAGTAACTTAGTAAATGGTCCCGGAGTAAATACATATTTCAGCTTATCATTACCATCTTTATCCTTTTCCACTCTCGGCAATATTTGTCCCACAAAATCTGAATATGTATAATCCGGATGAAAGACCACTCTCTCCATGTATTTTTCATCATCACAATATTTTGTCTTTATTTCATGACTTTTTCCAGCACCTGGAACACCATAAAGAAGAATATTTTCTGCTCCTGTTTTACGCTTAACAGATTCTTTATTTTCTTCCAGTACATTATCACCACCAGAAATAGAGATTCCGTATGTATTTTTATTGAGACACCTATATATATTCAAAGCCTTCTGTAATTCTGTGGAGTATGACTCATTCAATCCTGCTGCTTTGATAATATCTGGTGCCTTGAATTCATTTTCGATTATATTTTTGCCATATTTTATTCCAAAAATATGTATAGATGCTACCTGCATTTTATCTTCTGCATTACTATACATTTCTTTAAGAATATCACCTAATTGTTGCAGCGAGTATTCTTCATGACGATTTTCTGCATTATCAATATATGTGTTCCACACGATATCATGATACGGACGATTATCATACAATCTAAAATATTCATCCATATACTCTGATGTAAACGCACCATCTTTATCCTTGCAACTAATAAAAGTTGTATTAAAGTATTTATCTTGATCTATCCGGATACAACAAGGTCCAAAATATCCATCTTTCCCCTTTCCTACTGGATATTTTCTCATACTTAAACTAGCGGTAATGTCATCTAAGCTAACCCTTAATTCTATTGACGCAATCCAATCATACCCATCTGGAGCAAGTCCTATACCATCCCCAAACACCAGCACAAGCCAAAATATTTTTTTATCTTTACTTTTTGCCTTTTCAAATGCAGCCTTTAACCTCTCTAAATAACCAGAATTACTCTGGTTTATGTCACGAATAACACAATCATTTCCCGAACTATGAAATGTAGCATTATTACTTGAAAAGAAATACCACATTATATCGCCTTCTGGATTTTCCTTTTCTCTCACTTCATATAATCCTTTAATAGTTTCATCAGGCTGCACAAAATAAAATTTACTTAATACTGTTTCAACTTTAATTCCCAAATTAGCCACTCTATTACCTTCTTTCCATATGTTCTTTTATCACATGTGCTATCGCTCTTCCCAGAAGTGGAGGAACAGAATTTCCTATCTGCATATAAGTCTTCGTATATGCACCTCTGAAAAAATAATCATCCGGATAAGACTGCACCCTTGCTGCCTCCCTTGGTGTCAGTCCTCTTGCCTGTGTTGGATGAATATACATATTACAATCGAACTTCATATGTGCGGTTATTGTTTTGCAAACCTTGTCATTTTCAAGTTTAAAATATTTATCTTTAAAAATACCATTTCTTCTGGCATATGGCATAATATCTGCAATTTTGGGATCATCTGAGCGGTCTCCCGGCTCCATGCGGCCATAAATTTCTATATCACGGTCATTGTTATATCTCGCTTTATGATTTGATACTACATTAACCACCCTGTCCTGATTAATATATGAAATATAATCATTGGTTTCTGTAATATTATTTTTTTCTATTTTATATCCGCTCTCTATTGAACCACTTTCTGTAGAATTTTTTACTCTTGAAGCTTCCAGCTCTCTAAGTGCAAATAGCGCATCCCCAAGATTATGTTCCGGTATATTTTCACTTAATGCAAATATTTCATTAAAAATTTGTTCGTTATCTACTCCCAGGCAATTACCTATATATATGAGTCTTTCCCTGTTCTGCGGAACCCCAAAATTCTTGGCATTCAATATATGGCATTCTACCGAATATCCGATGGCTCGAAAATCTTCTTTTACCTGTTCAGCTACAGATAACATTCCCTTAACATTTTCCATAACAAAAAATTTAGGGTGTACTTTTTTTACAACTTCAACATAACTCTTATACAGATGATTTCTAGGATCATCTATCAATCTCTGTCTGTTAGCCATACTAAATCCCTGACATGGTGGTCCACCAACAACAATATCAACGTTCCTGCCTGCCAGTAGCTTATCAAGATTTTTTACCACATCTTTTATATCACCTAACACTATATGATCCCTTGGTGTTTCCGGATGATTGTGTGCATATGTGTCCACACAACAATCCTGTATATCATTTGCCAGACTTGTCACAAATCCTTCCTGTGTAAAGCCTAATGACAAGCCTCCTGCCCCACAAAACAGATCTATCATCTTTAACGAATCATCACTTACATTTTTTCTGGCATTTTCAATATATGTATTACAATATTTACTTACAGGGCACTTATAGCATTCCTGTTCTTTTTCATTGCATATAAAAGCCAGTCTTCTAAATGCTTCCATAAGTTCCGAATCATTATCCACATCAGTCTTATATAGATCTGCCCTGTCATTAAGGAATTTCTCTGTTACAGGCTTTGTAACTCTTTTTAGGCAGACATCTCCATGATTATTCTCCTTATCGCCCAATCCAGCCTTTATAAAAGATATAAATTCACCTTTATCATTTTTGTATTCCATATCAGTCTTTCCACTCTCCAAGATTTATTAATGTTGCCTTTACCGATTGGGCAACAGCTTTTGATACATTAACTGTAACTGCATTTCCAAACTGTTTATATGCCTGACTGTCAGATACCGGGATTACGAATGAATCCTGAAATCCCTGCAATCTTGCACACTCACGCGGAGTAAGTCTTCTTACCCTTCCATTCTGGGTTACATAGTTATCCTGGCATGCTCTGTGCATCTTCGCCATAGTTGCACACAAAGGTCTTGCAATCTTCAGATCTATTTCCGATTTTGCCTTATATCCACCAGTTCCATCTGATAATATTGTAGGTAAAATTCTGTCTGACAGGAAATACTTATCATCAACTTCTGGTTCCAGTAAATCCTGTAATGTTTTAATAAGTTTTTCCTTTTCTGGAAATTCAAACTTCGCATTCTTATTATCAAAACATACAATATATGTCCTGTTGCGTGTCTGAGGTACTCCATAATCAGCTGAATTTAATATATCGCAGAACACATTATAGCCAAGCACATCATGTAATATCCTGTATATTTCTTTATACGTTTCTCCATTGTTATGAGTTCGTAAAGAACGTACATTTTCAAGGATAATTGCTTTCGGCTTCTTTCCTCTTTTAATTTTATCATCTACTATTTCAGCTATTCTGAAAAATAAAGTTCCTCGTGTATCTTCAAACCCTTTTTGCTGTCCCATCATACTAAATGGCTGGCATGGGAATCCGCCTATAAGAATATCACAATCTGGTATTTCCTCTAGTGGAATTTCATTTATATCTCCTAAAACAATATGGTCTCCAAAATTAGCCTTATATGTCTGCACTGCATATTTATCAAAATCATTTGCCCATATAATATCATAGCCTGTATCTACAAAACCCTTATCAAGTCCTCCAAGCCCACTGAAGAATGAAACTACTTTCATCTATTCTTCCTCCTCAAGCTTATTATTTTTTATGTAATCTCTGATCCATAGTCCTATTTCCACAGAGGCAGTTTTTCCTTGATTACGCAATAATGTCATAAATTCATCTTTTACTGCCGGTTCAATTGAAATTTCTATTTTTGCAGTTTTTATTCTTCCTGCAGGTCTTCCACAATTGCTTTTCTTTTTATTAGTCATTGCATTCTCCTCCGTTTAATATACATATTATATAATGTTTTTATCAGGGTGTAAACACATTCTTTATTAAAATTTATATATACACTTTCTTTTCTGCTTGATATAATAAATATAAATCTACAGAAGGGAATACAATTACATGTACAGACAAATCATTGATACATTAAACCAATTTCTAAATTACATACATATCCCTGGCACACCACTTAATCCAGATGCTTTTCAAGGAATATTGGTAAAGAAACTTTCAAACCAGAATATTATAAAAGATAAGCGAAGAATTAATGCCGGGGATACTTCTTCAACGGTAAACCAGACACATATTGATGTTACTGGTAAACAAGGCATGTTATTTTTCTTTGAAGAACTGAATAATGCAACAACCTCCGTACAAAGCATTGATATTGATATATACGATAACAATTTCAGATACCTTCATGAAATCGACCAGCCCTCTGGCAGGATGGATTTAAACGGAAACACTTACTATGTACGTTCCAATATCAATCTGCCACAATACTTAACAGATTTCAATTTTGCTCTTCACAGTTCTGCATATAAAAAATATGGTCATACTGGTGACCAGGTACAAATAAACATCCCAGATTCTGAAGAGGCTTTTACCCAGCTTCAGAGATTTGCATTCCAGGATGATGCTCTTGTTATGCTAAGATATGATTACTTGAGATATGTTGCTATTCTCATTCCGTGTGAATTATGTAACAACCTGTACTCTATTACAAACACACATGGTACCCATAATGTAAATTATGTAGCAATGAATCCTTCATATAACCCAGTATTAGCACATCAGATCCAGTATAATATTATTTCAAATGATGTAAGTTGCGATGATGTTGAAGCCATGACTTTGCAACGCACTCTAAATAATAACCCATGTGCCGGTACAGATGTTGAAAAGATTGTAAAAACCCGTGTTTCGCAAGGCTCTTTCCGCAGACTGTTACTTCTTGAACGTCATCACTGTAATCTTTGCGATATTTCCACCACATCTGTATTACGCGCAAGCCATATTAAAGAATGGGCTGAATCCTCCAAAGAAGAACGTATAGATGCAAACAATGGTTTGCTTTTATGCGCTAATCACGATGCCCTATTCGACAGACATCTAATATCTTTTGAACCTAATACAGGAAATATCTGCATTTCAGCATCAATTGACGATGATCAGCGAAATGCCTTAAATCTTTCTAAATCCGCCAGAATTTCTATGAATGATCGAATGAAGGCATACATGCAGATACACTACAAAAAATTTATTGAAAAAGATCACCGTTCCCTTATTCATTCCATAATCGGAAGGTTCCAGAAAAGAGGCCAACAGCGCAGGTCCCGGCAAAATGGAATGGATACGGAAACGTGTGATCAGGGCTCCCGTTTCAATGGCCCGGATCCATGCTTCTGATACTGTGTACACAGTTCCTTTTAACATGCCCTGACCATTATTTGGCATAAAATCAGCTGCAAGAAGGCGTTCTCCTTCCTCTCCCAGGACCAGCAGCTGTTTTTCCGCCATCTGCAAAGCCGTTTTCTTAGAAGAAGCCGGAAGACTCATAAAATGGATCTTTACAGAGGCTTCTATAGCCAGGACGACCGCTCTTCCTTTCAGATTATAAATATCTGCCAGTGATTCCATGGCACCAGTTACAGTTTCTGGTCCGGTTATGGTGCGGGAACCCATAAAACTGTAGCCTCTGGCTCTATTTTCTTTTCGGATGTAATAAAGTTTATCTTCTGTAAGATAAATATAATGTTTCATCGCATCCTCCTTTATAACATTGCTGTATACATACTGAATACCGGCAGCATAATGGATAAAACAATACTTCCCACCACTGCTGCCATGATCAGGATCATACATGGCTCCAGCAGTGTTACCATTCTCACTGCAGACTGTTCTGCTGCTTTTTCATAATAGATCCCGGCCTGTTTTAAAACAGCTTCCAGATGTCCGGACTCTTCTGCCGCAGCCACCATGGAAAGAAATACCGGATGAAAGATTCTCTGACGGCTTAATGCCTGGGAAAGACTCTCTCCTTTTTGCAAGCCTACGGCAGCCTCTATCAGCTTCTTTTCGATCCATGTATTTCCCATTACATGTCCCGTTATATCCATACACTCTAAAATTCCCGTTCCGCTTCCATAAAGAACAGAGAACGCCGAAGCAAACCTGGATGTATAAATGGTCTTCATAAGCCCTGAGATCACAGGGATGTAAAGGATCATCTGGTCTCTTCGCAGACGCAGCCATGGAACTGCAAAAAGAGCCATCATAAACAAAAGCAACAAAGGTAGGAAACAGACATACAAAAGCCAGTTATCCTGAAGATAGGCCCCTGCTTTCATCATAAAACGGGTAATAGCCGGAAGTTCATATTCTGCCAGCATAACTCTGAACTGTGGAAGAACCGATGTAAGCAGAAAGGCGGACGCTCCTATGGATGCAAAGAAAAGGATACAGGGATAGATCATCGCTATCCGTACCTTTCCTGCCATTTCTACTTCTTTTTCATAATAACTGGACATTTTCTCTAAAATATGATCCAGGGTTCCACTGGTCTCTCCTGTCTGGACCATATACACAAGAAGTTTTGGAAAACAGCCATGCATGGACTCCATTGCCTCAAAAAGAGTCTGTCCTTTGTGGACTTTTTCTTCCAGTTCACCAAGAAGCGCCTTCATTTCCCTGTTTGCCGCTGTTTTACAGGCTGTTTTTAAGATCTCCGCCTGAGGAACACCTGCCGCCAGCATGGAACTGACCTGGCTGCACAAAGGAGGAAGCAGCTTTAACGGAACTGTAAAATGCTTCATGGAGGCAGTTCTTTCTTCATTTTTCAAAGAACAGCAGTACAGGCCGTCTTCTAACAGAGCTTTTACCAGTTCTGCTTCACTTCCAGCTTCTTTAACGCCTTTATACTTTCTGTTTTCCCTGTCTCTGGCATTGTATCTGTAAAGAGCCATTTTTCCTCCTTTCTGAAGTTAAAAAGCAAAAACCGGCTTTACCTGATCATGCTTGCTCAGATAAAACCGGCTCTTTTTAGCGAAAACAATTTTGTTCAGGCTCATACTCAAAACCTATGTCAGACAGAGTCTTTTTGATCTGGTCTTCATCCAGATCCATAGCCTGACACAATTCTTTTAAGGAACTGTAGTTATCTCTTAACTGGGTATTTATATAGCTTAACAAAATCATAGGATCTTTGGGTATTGCACTCATAGGATCTTTTCCTTTCTTGTTAACATAATTATTACAAAAAATTATAACATCTGTTACTTTCCATTTCAACTGTAATCTGTGCATTTAGGTCCTGAAAATCCGCCTGTTTTCTTGCTTTATTCACTTTATAATGCTTATATTATAGGTAAAATAATGTGTATTAAAGCAAAAAAACAGGTCTGCTGCAAGCATTTCTGTTTGCAGCAGACCCGGGTCATCGATCAGAATAAAGAAACCATTATTCTGCCTTGGCAGTCAGGTGATCTCCCTGTGGATCTACATCGATCACGATCACGGAGCCTTCTCCTACTCCATCTGCAAGGATGATACGTGCAGCCAGAGTTTCCACATTCTTCTGAAGGTAACGCTTCAGAGGACGGGCACCATATACAGGATCATAGCCATGATCTGTGATTCCTGCGCCCCTGCGGAATATCCTACTTCCTTAAAGGAAC
>OGZW01001349.1_pt1 | contig 19944 bp, 18 predicted proteins | sample 1577001 | NCBI WGS metagenome assembly OGZW01 (sample SAMEA3541519, study PRJEB24748) | human gut metagenome | biome: human gut; feature: human-associated habitat; material: faeces | place: China | collected 2012 | reverse complement strand
ATGATTTTATCCTAAGATGCACAGAACTTGCAGATAATGTGATTCATATTCCAAATTCAGCAGCTTCGTTCTTAAATTCAGAGCCGCAGCATCTGATGCATATGTTATTTTTTTGCTGTACCCCAAATCGCAGTCGTTCACTGTCTCCTCATCTTCAGTCGCAACTTTTTTTCTTGAAATTCTTAATTCCTTAGCATTAATTCTGGCATATTCTTCATAGCAAGAATAATCGGATTCGGAAAAATTTGTTGTGACTTTGTAGCCATTTTTCTGCATTTCTTTCTTGATTTCATTAGGGATACAATTAAGAAACTCCTGGACAAATTCGGTAAGAGTGAGTTCTTCTCTATGAGAAATTTCTCTAAGTGGTTTGAATGCCTCATCTCTTTCAGCCTCTAGTTTGGAGACATCTTCTTTTTTGGCTTTAGGACGCAAAGAAAGAAATTTCTTCTGTGCAACATATGCTGCTTTCAGTGCATTTCTGACGTCTTCAGGAACATCTGTTTCGTTGATGTAAACCACATTCTTATCTCCGTCTTGTCTGCCTTCCACGCCGAATTCTCCAGTTGTTACGTATTCGTTGATAACTTTCATTGCCGGCTTTAAATCTTTAAATTCCGGAGGGTTTTCACGTTTAATTTCAATCCCGTATTCGTCTACCTTGTAATCATCTTTCAAAATTACAAACTGCATATTCTAATCCACCTTTCTTTATTTACAAAATTTATATTTACAATTGAAATATGCTAAATTTTTCCGTACACGAAAAAACTGACTGTATCTCTTTTTACGGCAAAAAAACAGCACCCATTACTGGATGCTGTAAGTTTTCTTGTGCAGTTTTTTCTTGATATTGCATACCTGCCATCGTTTCATACTTCCATCAGTGTTCAGAAACAACTTTGCCAGCATTTCTGCATATGCTTTTGTCATTATGCCGTGGAATGGAATGATATATTCATCATATACAACCATTACATGCTTCCCTGCTTTGATTTCTTTTTTGATATAGTTCTCTCCTTTCCACGGAACAGGTAAAGGTTTTGAATTTTCTTCCAACAATTTGATTCTCAGCTTCATTGCCTTAATGTCTGTCGTATAAGTGATTTTTCCATTGAATTCCAAATCACAAGTTTTGACCGCATCCTCATAGAAATAGATATCCTTCTTTGTCCGAAACCCCTGAAAAGAACGAAGCATACAGGTATTGCCGTAAGACTTTGCTATGCTGCTGATATCCTGCACTTTTTTTCCTGCCAGCATCACCACATTTGTCTGTAAATTTGATGCAAGATATTCCCGGAATCGTTCCAGATACCGTTTTACATCCATCCCACTTTTTTCCGGAACATAATCAAACAAAATCAGTCCGATATCGTAGATTTTTTCATTGACAGAAACATCAAACACACTCAGATCTGCATCTTCTTTCAGATATTCCCTGCTGTATTCATACAGCCGCCTCTGTAATGTCCGCATTTCTCGATCTGTCGTTCCCTCATCATCATAGGATCCTTCCGTCTGGATCTCCACATAACGCACACCGGTTCCACATCGCATGTGTTCATGTATATATCTGACATTCAGGTCATCAAACTTCCCTTGGATCAATGCAATCATATGTCTTGCCAGATAAGCCTGCTCCAGCTTCCGGTTCTTTTCATGATCCAGCTCCTCTCTGTTGCGCAGAGCAAGTACCTTATTCAGTACTTTGCACAGAATCTCGCTGTCTACCGGCTTTAGCAGATAATCCGTGCAGTCATTCTGCATTGCCTGTTGTGCAAAACTAAATTCCGCATATCCGCTCAGTATAACAAAATATGCATCTGAAATTTTCTCTTTACGGATGTGTTCCAGCAGTTCCAGTCCTGTCATCTGAGGCATTTTAATATCGGCAATAACCAAATCTACCTTTTCCTTCTTCAAAAAAGCCAGTGCTTCCATCCCATTTGCTGCTGTTCCCGCAATCCGAAAGCCTTCCTTCTCCCAATCTACTAAAAGTTTCAATCCCTGTAAAATAAACGGCTCGTCATCTACCAGCAATACTTTCAGCATCTGTTTTACCCTCCTGCAAACAGGGAATCCGTATCGTAACCGTGGTTCCCACTCCTTCTTCTCCTTCTACACGGAATTCCACTCTGTTTTCCGTTACCATTTTCAATCTGACACAGGCGTTAATAATCCCTACTCTTCCGCCGCCCTTGAGCATCTCAATGTCGGCATTGCACATGTTGTTCTGTAGCTCTGTAAGTTTGGCCTCCGCCATACCGCTTCCGGTATCTTCAATTTCTATCTCCAGCCGTTCTCCCTGACGGCCTATCCTTACAAATATCCATCCCGGACTGGATTTGCTTTCGATTCCATGCACACAGGCATTTTCCACAAAGGTTACAATCGTAAGCTTGGGTATCTTGAAGTTTTCACATTCTCTGTCTACTTCAATGTCATAATTCAGCCGTTCTCCAAAACGATACTTCTGAAGCGCCAGATAAGCTTTCACAAATTCAATCTCCTGGAAGATACTCACGGAATCATTGCCCCATTCCACATACTGTCTCTGCATCACCGCCAGTTTGGCCACCATGTCGGCTGTCTCGTTTTCTTTTTTCAAAATGCTGTGCATCCGGATGCTTTCCAGTACATTAAATAAAAAGTGGGGATTGATCTGGCTGTGTAATGCGAGAAGCTCCGCATTTTTTCTTCCCACCAGCATCTCCTGCTCATGGATTTTATTCTTATATACAGTCTCGATCAGTCCATTGGTACGTTCCACCATGCGATTATAATTGCGTATCATACTGCTGATCTCATCTTTACCTTCTTCACAGGGCATTGGAATAAGATGATCACTGTCCACTGATTTAAATACCTTGCTCAGTTCTGTAATCCTTTTTGTAAAGGAACGGTTGAATATCTGAACGAACCAGAAGGGAAAAATAACATTCACCGCAAGGAGCAGCAATATGATGGGAAGTTCGTTCCGGATGCTTGTAAGAAAACTGTTCTCTACCGGCTTTACATAAATCGTAAGTTCCGTACCATACAGACTGATGGTATGTTCATAGGCTTCTCTCATTGTTGCGTTATCCAGCCGCTGAAACTCACTGCCGTAGCTGCCGTATTGTCCATTGGAAAGAAGGATCCGATCTCCTTCACAGATCAGAACCTCATTATCATAGTTCATGTTTTTAATGGTGCGCACCATACTGCCATAATCAAACTCGATTTTTAAATACTTTTCTGTCTCTGCATCATAGAAATCCAGCCGCTGTAGATAAATGATGCGCCGTTCCCTTGTGATTTTGGAACTGCTGTCATCATAGACAAAAAAGAGCCCTTTGCTTTTCGCTTCTTCATTCAGCCGCAGATAACTCTCTGTATTCCTAAGCTTATCCAGAGTATTGACCCTTCCTCCGTTTACAATGGTATCGTTATCCGTATACAGGGTAAATATCATACTGTTCATTCCCAGTGCATTTTCCAATAACGTCCCGCTCAGGAAATTCTGATATGCCGCCACATATTCTGCAGAATTAGTGTATCTTTTGGATAAGAACTCTTCAAAATCGCGATTGGTATAAATACTGTTGCCTATCTCCCCGGCATTTCCGATCATACTGCTCAGACTGTATTCCACCGCACTGGCAATATTAGACATCTCATGCTCCCTGCGCTCTCTGTCAAATTTTGCAGTCGTCAGGAACACAACACTGTCTGTTACAATCAGGGGAATCAACACACAGACAACATAGAAAATATAAAACTTTTTTTTGATGGTGAAATCATCCATCCAAAGACCCAGCTTATGTAATGCCTTCCCCATAAGATCCTCTCCTCATTTATGTGAAAAAGAGCAGACGTTTCTGTAGCCTGCTCTTCTTTATTATAGGACATTTATGATCTGCCCGCAATGCATTTTTATATGGCATTCTGCACAAACCAGGCAAAATCAGCATAGTTACTGCTGTCCTGTCCATTGGCAGATGCGTACATTCCTATCGTACATCCCACAAATCCTCCTGCTTCCTCCGTGGTATAAGGAAGCAGACTGATATCCTCAGCAATCAGACTCTCCCTGCCATCCCGAAAAAGCCATATCCGTGCCTTCTGCCTGTCGCAATGCATTCGTATTTTAAAGAATTGTCTACCTTCTCCTGCCGGCTTTTCGGTAAGGATTCTCTCTTCCCCATGGATACAGGCTGTCACAACAAAATAATTCTCGTCAGCCCTTTTCCGGATCTCCATGCGCAGATGATTTTCATGATTCTGGTACAACACCATTCCCGCTGTCTCACATTCCTGCTTCGGTTCAAATTCCATCCCAGTCTCTGCATAGAATGCATAATTTTTCTGACGGATTCCGAAATAGGAACAATGATTGCAGTCAGATATTTTTTCCTTTTTTGTATAGAGCCGCAGCATCCCCGGACGGTGACTCAGCGAATAGTTTTCTTCACAGATTTCTTCTACACTTACCAGCCGTTTGTCCGGTTTTTTCTCCCAAAAACTGATATGATCGGAAGTACTGCTTACTTCCTCTGGAAAACGGTATTCCTTTGTGGGCAGTTCCAATGTATCTTCCAGATGCCCGACGCCTTCTGCAATCACCGGCCATCCATTTTCCCATGTGACTTTCGCCAGAAAAGTCTCTCTTCCCATGCTGCTGTGTCCTTCACAAGGTCTGGATGCCAGCATTACCACGTACCAGTTCCCCTTACCATCCTCCACCAGATCTCCGTGTCCTGCGTAGATCACAGGATAGTTTTTCCCCAGATTCCTGTGGGTGAAGATCGGGTTTCTGGGGCAGCCCTCGAACCACTGGAACAGCTTTTTACTTCTTGCAATGCTGATGCTGTGCTCCGGTCCGGTTCCTCCTTCTGCATGCATCAGATAATAGTAACCGTCGATCTTATAAAGGTGCGGTCCCTCCGGCCAGATAACTCCTTTTACAGCCCCTTTCCAGATTGCCATGCTTTCTCCCACAAGCTTCATCTGCCGAAAATCCAGTTCCTGCACCCAGATTTCCCAGTCCCCGTTATAGCGGATTCCTTCCGGATTCGGTCGTGTACCACAGTAATAGCATTTCCCGTCATCATCGAAGAAAAGACTGGGATCGATCCCCGGAGCATCTTCGCCGAGATAATAAGGATCCGACCACGGTCCTGCTGGATCTTTTGCCGTTACAATGAAATTGCCTCCGTAGCTTACATTGGTAGTGATCATGTAAAACAGTCCATCATGGAAGCGGATCGTTGGTGCATAAATCCCCTGTGATATTTCACTTCCCTTCACCGGAAGTTGTTCCGGTCTGTCAAGAATATTCCCGATCTGCTCCCAGTGCGCCAGATCTCTGCTGTGGAAAATCGGAACTCCCGGTGCATACACAAAACTGGAATTCACAATGTAATAGTCCTCTCCTGCCCTGCATATGGATGGATCCGGATAGAAACCGGATAAAATTGGGTTCTTTGCTGTAACCATTTTGTTTTCCTCACTCTGTTCTATATTGTGTATCCAAATCCTAAGATTGTAAATTTTTTATTCCGGTCTTCCTCTGTCACTGTAATCCGTACTTTATGGGATCTGCTTTCTGTCTCCCAAAACAGTAATACAGCATTACAATGCAGCCAATTGTTCTTATGGGGATCCGCCGTCATACAATATACATCATTTACAAATACATCGGCCTTCCCCACATCCATTTCTCCGGAATCCTTAAATATAAGAAACAGTGACTTGCAGGTAATCTCCATTTCAAATCCCGGCATCTGCGGTCTGCTTCCATCATACATCCAGTTATACGGAAATTCCGGTGTCTGTGTAAGGCTTCCGTCCATTTCCACACTCTGCAATTCTATATCTGTGGAAGTAAAACTACCCGTCCGGATTTTAGCTCCCACATAACGGTTCTTCTTATCCAGTAAAAAAATTCTTTCAAAATCAGCACCTATCACTGCCGGTCCAGAAAGCTTTTCCGACAGGATCTGTTCCTCCGTCATTCCTTCCACAAAAGTCCCAACTCTTGCAGGTTCTGCTGCATCACAACGCTCAAACAGATATTGCAGGCAGTCCGCCATAATGGTATGTCCGGTATTATTGGGATGAAACATATCATAAAAAAACTGATTTTTAGATAAAATTCTTCCCTCGCCGCACTTTAATGAAAACTGTGGAGTGACCGCATTGAGGATGCTCACCATGGGAAGATCATAAAGATCCCCCACCGGCCTTAACCGCTCCTGTAAATTCCAATCATTTGCAAATACCGAAAACAGGAGAACCACTGCTGGCTTCCATGGCAGTTTCAACACTTTCCGCACCAGGCTTTCATAACAGACACCCTTTGTCTCATCTCCCTCATCGTTTACTGCAAATTCAATAACCACAATATCCGGTCGTTCCCCTTCCCTGAGCACATCCCGGTCAAACCGGATCATTCCCAGTTCTGAAGGTGTTCCGCCGACTCCGGCTTTGATAAACCTGACATTGTTCTGTGTCGAAAAACGATTCTGAAACAGTTGAAAGGACTTATATGCATAGCATTCCGTATGGATTGGTATAGCTCCGGCTCCCTGCGTGATAGATCCACCGATATAGGCAAGCGTTACCTCTTTTCCTGCCTTAGATTTTTCAATAGCCTTACGGATACGATAAGGATTCCCCAGCTGCAACAGAGAGCGGCTGATCATGCCGCAGTATTCTTCCGAATGCATATCTATAACCAGATCCTCTTCCTCCGGAGGTGCTTCGTATCCGTCATTTAGGAAGAGTCTTACACTGACTTTTCCCATCCGCTCCGGCGCTGCAAACAGAATTTTAATCTGTCCCGGCACATGATCATCCTCTGTCCACCTGTAATCCGACAGATAGATTCTATGTTCCATGCCGTCACACTTAAGAGAAGTCGTAAGATTCGTTCCACCTCCGTACAGGTCCTTTTTCCCATACATCTGAAATACAAATTCTGCGGTTTCTTCCGGCCGGTCCGTCTCCACGCTTACGCCGATACTATGTACCAGTCTGCCAAATCCCTCTACTGTCTCCAGAAGTCTCAGTTCTTCCTTATCCGTAACATTTCCCGTGATCTGTGCACTGTTGATCAGCCGTCCGTCGCTTTCATAGATAAACTGGATTCCGGTTCCGTCCTTTTGCCGTTCTCCAAAAATATCTTTGTCTTTTAATATATAGAAAAAAGGTCTTGCCTTTTCCGGATCCTTCGGTGCTGTCGGTCCTGCCATTTCCATCCCTCCCAAACTTTTATCAGTTCTATTATAGTCCGGCTTTCCTTGCACAAACACCCGGGAAAATATAGGAAATGCAGGTAATAATTTTATATCCGGCAGGCTGCAAATCGTCTCCGGAAGGAATTCCAATCTTCTCCGTCGCTTCGTTCCATGACAATTGCTTTTGCTTTTTGTCCATCCGGAATATATTTCTTTATAATATTTTGCATCCGTTCCGGTGTCTCTTCGGCATCGGTCATCACCAATATAGTCTCTACGGCTTTTCCTGCTGCCAGAAAATACTCCATAATGTTCGGTATTTTCCCCTGGTGCAGGAAACAAGACGCAGTCTCTGTGGGAAGCGCTTTTAAGAGCATCACTCTCCGTTCTTTTTCCGCTCTTTCAAAGTATGCTGGCGTATATACATAAATCGTACTCACCTTTTCTTCTTGTGTAAGGTAATCATAATGTATATGTAGCTGACCATGCACTGTGTCCACAAGTTCTGTCAGCGGGAACTCCGGATCTGGCATTTCCAGATAGTTCACAGCCCTGTCTCCCGAGTATCCCACCGGAGCATCCGGGTTGATTACATCCGTACCATTCGCCCTGAAATACACATTATGGTATCCCGGCGTGATGTTGTGGATTTCCCCTGTCCAATATCCTTGTCTTTCCTGATCTTTCCTGAGTTTTAGGAATTCTTTTCCGTCCAGGGCGGCTTCTACCGAGACTGCCTCCGGTGCCTCGAAGCATACGACTGCCCTTCCCTGTTCCGTAATGCAGATTCCGTGAGGGATGTCCGGGTATTTTCCTGCAGGCCTCCCTGCTTCATCAGTCTCAAAGCGGATCTGGCGGTATACCGGATCGAACATCAGCATCTGCTCTTCCATGGTCTGCATCCGGAGTCTCTGCCTTGTGATTCTGGCAGTTTTTTCTCCGGGGATATCATCCGCCTCCACACCCTTTTTCCGGAATAGCAGCGGCACAAAATCATACAGGCTTTTCCTCCAGACATGCCATTCGTGATATCCCTCATATACTTTGGAAATGCAATATTTTCCTGCATTTTCAAACTTTTGTTCTATCTGCTTCATTCCCGTTCTGATCTGATCCTCATAGCATCCACAGGACATAAATACGACATCCAATGTTTCCTTGCTGTCGCAGATCCGTTCCATCTCATGAATAGCAACTCCGGAAAATACACCGGCAGCAGAAAATAACTTCATATTTTTTGCCACAATATCCGTAGTCTGCGCCGATCCCAGGGAAAGTCCCGCCATCGCCCGGTAATCTCTTCCCTTTCTCACCCGGAAATTATTTTCAATATAAGGAATAATGTTGTGGATCAGTTCACTCTCAAAATTCCCAGGGTAAAATACAGGTTTTTCTCCATCTTTGAAGGCATAGCCACTGCTCATGACCACGATCATTTTCTCGCACTTTCCCTCTGCGATCAGATAGTCCATGATAAAGTTCGTCTTCCCCTGCCAGATCCATCCGGTCTCGTTCTCTCCTACGCCATGCTGCAGGTACAATACCGGATATCTTTCATCTCCTTCTTCATATCCATAAGGTATATAGACATAACATTCCTTCAAGTGGCTGCTCACCTTCGAAACGTATTTACAGATGCTGACCGTACCATGAGGAATATCCTTTGCAAAATAGAAATCCACATTCTTCTCCTGCACCTCAAAAGTATTGATCGCAGCAAAACACCCATAAGAAATTCCGGCGTACGGATTGCAGATCCGGACACCGTCCACATACCAGAAATAATAATGCATCCCCCAGTGAAAATCTTGAACTTCCGCAAAAAATCCGCCCTGCCCATCGGGCATCAGATTTATTTTCTTATTTGTAAAATATCCCCCAAGTCCGGCAACCTGTACTATTTTTGCTGCCGGTGCATACAGATAAAAAATGACTGCGCCGTCTTCTTTCACTGTAACAGATGGTCTTCCTGCTCTCTTTTTTTCTATTGGATATCTGTCCAAAGCTCCGTTTCTCTTCTCGTTCATAAAAAAATACCCCCAATCCTTTTCTTTAGTTTAAAGGAATTGGGAAGTATTTTTCTATTTGTTTTTTATACTTTTTTGTGAAAAACTTATCCTTTTACTCTTTTTTCCACCTCAAGCTGCAACATCTGATAATAAATCTCAGGATTACAGGAATCATATGCTTCCATATATTGCTCCCACGCAGTCTCAAAATCTTCTGCCATGATCACCTGGGGAAGCCATTTGTGTTTCACCGCTTCCATCTGATCCCGGATCTGTCCCGCAGGAGAATTAGACGACAGGGATGTGGTATAACTGTACATGGGATACCATGCCCCGGGAGACTCATTGTTGCCGATCATATCCACATAATTTGTCACTCCGTAAGCAGAAAAACATTCCTGAATATCTTCCGGTTGATTTTTAAAAAATTCCGTTGTCTGATATTCCAGGGAAAATGCGTTGATCCCATCGGGAAGCTTTCCTTCCACTCTGGGAAAATAAGAATAAAAACAAAAGTGTTTTCTCTTTTCCTCCGAAGTCATCCATCGCTTCGCCTGCTCCTCAGTCAGGTAGAACAATCCGTTCTCATCCACGCTATAGTCGACTCCCTCTTCGCCCCAGAATCGCAGTTTAATGATCTCCGGTTCCAGCAGATTACTGACAAACTGCAAAGCTCCGTCAATATCCTCGCAGGATACCGTAATGGATAAGCCTGTAGAGCTGTCCAGCTCTGCAGAGCGCGTTACATGCCATTGATTGGCGATTCCTTCCTCTCTGGTAATCGGAAGTGGAACATAATCGCAGCCCTGTTCTCTGAGCCCCTGCTCATCATAGGCAATTTGAATCGAATAATAGAACTGCCACCACTGATCCGGCATACCGCAGACTGCCCCTGTGGATAATTTTGCCAGATAGTCCTCATAGGTCTCTGTAAATACTTCTGCACCAAGAATACCTTTATGATATTCCTCATTCAGCTTTTTAAAGTACCATTTGGCAGTATCCGTGGTATTATAATCAATCACCTGTAACGTATCCGGATCTACAATACAGCTTCCGTCATTGGGATAACCATCCAGAAACTGCGGTATATTTTCCAGACAAAAATACCGCCAGCCATCACACAAAATCGTAAACGGAATGTTCGGTGTTCCATCCTCCATTACCGGGTTCGCTGCCACATAGCGCTCGAGGAGATCAAAATATTCATCCACAGTATGAATCTCCGGATACCCCGCCCATTTCAGCACTCTGGTCTGAATCCAGAAGGCTTCACCTGAGTGGGTCACCTCCACATCTTCGCCATGGGTCACACCAAACTGGGGGATCCAATAGATATGACCGTCCGGTCTGCGGAATCTCTCCCACTGTTCTTCCGTCAGGTAATTTTTGATATTGGGATAATTCTCCCAGTATTCATCTAAAGGAAGTAATGCCCCTGCCTCATAAAGACTGGTATCTCCGGAAATAAAATCCGGATATTCCCCACTCACAATATAACTGTTCAAGGCACTTTCCTTGGACTGTCCCACCAGCCACACTTCTTCACAATCCGCACCTGTCAGGCGTGCGATTTCTTTTTTCATATCATTATTCTGGTCAATGGCTTCTCCCTCCACAGCAAAAAAAGCTGTGAAATGCTTCACATTGTTCTGCGCCGCTGTCTGTGCATACGCAAAATATAATATTCCGCCCAAAAGTCCAAATACCGCTACTGCTGCGATAATCCTTTTTTTCAATCGTCTGCCCTCTTACTTCTATATTTATCAGGCTTTCAGCCATACGATCTCCTGCTTATACGGTGGGATCGTCTTCTTGTCTCCGCCCTCAGCACACAGCCAAGGTGTCTCTAAGATTTTAGGTACGGCGGTAAACCGGTCGTCATGGACGATCCGGTGCAGGGTCTCATAGCCGATGGTACCCTGTCCGATATTGGCATGGCGGTCCTTGTGGGCTCCTAAGGGATTCAGGCTGTCGTTCACATGGATCACTGCGATCTGGTCCAATCCCAGAATCTTGTCAAACTGCGCAAGCACACCTTCGTAATCATTCACCAGATCATATCCAGCATCGTTCACATGGCAGGTGTCAAAGCATACCCGCAGTCTGTCTTTTCGATCCACTTTATCATAAATCATCCGCAATTCTTCAAAAGTTCTGCCGACCTCACTGCCCTTACCGGCCATGGTCTCCAGTGCAATGTTGACCTCGCTGTCATCTGCATTAAGCACCAGATTCAGTCCCTTTGCGATCTGCTCTACAGAGGCTTCCACTCCGGCGCTTAAGGAAGATCCCGGATGCAGTACCAGTACCTTACTGTGAAAGGCTGCGGCTCTTTTTACTTCTTTTGCCAGAAATTCCACCCCAAAGTCAAACATCTCTGGCTTTTCCATATTCCCCAGATTAATGATATAGGGAGCATGAATCACGATTTCTTTGATGCCTGCTTTGTCTGCATAGGCAAGCCCTGCCTCCAGATTCAGATCCTTTATCTCTTTTCGTCTCGTGTTCTGGGGTGCCCCGGTGTAGACCATCAGCGCATTGGCACCGTACTCTGCCGCCTCCTTCACAGATCCTAAAAACATCTCTTTTCCCGACATTCCCACATGGGAACCCAATAATATCTCAGCCATGATCTCTCCTTATCCGGAAATTCTTTTTTCAAAATTTATCATCTCACAGCTATCAGTTTGGCACAATCGGGAAGGTTTTACAAGAGTTTTTATTATACCGCCTATCTCCCATATTTCTTTCAATAATAGAATATCTTTTAAAACATTTTACGGTAAAATTGTTAGCAACTCTTCAATTTTTTTAATGTGGTAATCTGCTTTGGCGTACGAATATGCTTCACCAGTTCCTACCGCCTGCATATTTCCAGCCTTTGCTGCATCAATACCCGCATAGGCATCTTCTACAACAATACATTCCTCCGGTTGCAAATCAAGGTACTCTGCCGCCTTTAAAAACACTTCGGGATCCGGCTTTGATTTTGAGATATTGGTACCATCTGATATTGCATCAAATGCCTCTTCAAGTGCCACTTTTTTCAAAATAATCTTAGCTTTTCTACTGGATGAGCCCAGTGCTATTTTGTACCCTCTTTCATGTAAATCTGCCAACGTTTTTCGCACTGCATTGCTCACATCCGAAGGTACCATATTTTCAAGATAAATCCGTACCATACGATATTCCCAGCTGCTGAAAATACTCCTTAACTGCCATTATAGACCGGTTATATGTATAGATATCACTGTCAGAATCCACCCGTGCAAACGTTTCACTATCATAAACTGCCTGTTGCATTTCCTGATATAAATGAGAATACGATACCTCAATATTTTGCAGATATGCGGTTACGATATTGCTTTCCGCCCTTCTGTTCTTCCCCCGTACCCATTTCCGTCGATTCATCTTCTCATCCTTCTCTTTTCACTGACCAGAAAGGGGAACCTTTCCGCCTTTCGGTTTCAAAGTTCCCCTATTCAGGATTATCTTATAAAATTCGTTCGTATACGGCTCTCTTCTTCCGGCAGTTTCAATCCCATTTTCAGTCCCAGGTTCTTGCAGTTAATGAAAAATGCCATATTGTTCCCAAGGGTTCGCATGGTCTGCAATCCCTCCAGATCCTGCCGCACGTCTTCCGGGCAGGCCCCGTGTGCCATGTTCCAATACTGTGAAGTGACAATGGGCATCTGCATGAGACCGAAATACTTATTCATCTGGTCCCAGGTTGCTGTGGTTCCAGCTCTTCTGGCCGAGATCACGGCCGCTGCCGGTTTCAGCCGGAAGTGGCTGCTGCCGCCATTCAGATCCGCATAAAAGACTCTGTCCATAAAAGAAGTCATGGCTCCTGTGGCACCCGCCCAGTGAACGGGAGTTCCGAATACGAATCCGTCATAATCTCCGGCAATCTCCAGGAATTCATTAACCGAATCCTGGAACACACATTTCCCTGTGCCCTGACATTTTTTACAGGCAATACAGCCACTCAATGCTTTATTACCAATCCAGAAAATGTCCGTATCCACTCCGTTATCATTTAATGCTCTGGACACCTCACACAATGCGGTGTAGGTGCATCCCTCTCTGTGGGGGCTGCCATTGATCAACAATACTTTCATTGTTGCGCTTTCCTCATTTCCTTATTCATTCAGATTCAGAGAAGCCACCCAGTCTGCCGCATCTGCATCGGATGCACCGGAGCTAAATCTGTGACCTTCCTGCCAGTCACCGGTCCCTGCCATCTCTTCCAGAAGATTGCCGCTGTCACCCAGTCCGGAAGATGAAGAGGTGCAGAACGGAATCACGGTCTTACCCGTAAAGTCATTGCCTTTGACAAAATTGTCTACCGGCCATGCTGCGATTCCCCACCAGATCGGATAGCCGATCAAAACGGTATCATAAGAATCCCAGTCTGCGGGAGTAATCTCTGTCAGTGCAATATCCCGAAGGCTCTCATCATCATGCTCTCTGGATACCCGGCTGGAGCTGTTAGTCCAGTTCAGGTCATCACTGGTATAGGGCTCTACCGGAGTGATCTCATACTTACTGTAATTTACCATATATTTTGCATCCTGATAGAGGGATTCTCCCGCCGCCGTCACCACAAGACCTCTGTGGGTTCTGGCAAAAAGCTGTACTCCAAGATTATTTTCCAACGAATTGATCTGCTTGATCACCGCCGGTGGGGAAATATACAGTTTGTCCGCTGCCTTGCTGAAACTGCCTGCTTCCACCACACAAATGAAGGTATCCAACTGGGGATTGTACATCATTTCTGTTACCTCCTTCTATTGAAAAGGTCTCTTTCTTCCTACGACCAACATTATTGCATCATATAGCGTGATTGTAGCAGTCGGTAGTAGCTACCGGTCAATGGTTTTTATATTTTTTTAGGAAAAAACGGTGAAGCCTGTTGACTCCACCGTCGTATTCTTACCCTTTATGTTATTTCAAACTCTATTTGCAAATCTGCCGATTTACAGGTGTTCCATCAATCCGCTGATCCCCTGTTCCTCATAAATATCCTTGTAATACGCTACTTCTTCCTGAATCAGCTGATCGATGACCTGCATGCCAAGAAGTTCTACAGGCGCCTTGTCATCGGTCATGAGGTAATCTCCGGTCACGTAGGCACTGCTGTTGTCCGCTACCCGCTGCATCATGTTCTGCAGTCCCGCATCTGACAGATTCTCCACATGATCGGATAATACTTCTATCATATCACTGTGCTGGGAAGCAAACAGTTCGCGGTTGGTGGAGCCTGCCACGTCTACAGTATAGACATTGTCAAATACGTTGGCAATGGTGTCGGCAAGGTACTGATTGATATCCCCTTCCTTGTTGCCGTGCATGTTCATATTGACTACCATGACACCACCGTCCTTCAGATGATCTTTGACCATGGTAAAGAATTCCACGGAAGACATCTGGAAAGGAATGGTGATGTCCTGATAGGCATCCACCATGATGACATCATAGGTGGTATCCACCGCCTGCAAAAAAGCCCTGCCGTCATAGGTAGTCACCTTCACATCCTCCGGCAGGGAAAAATATTCTCTCGACAGCTCCGTGATCTTTTCGTCGATCTCCACGCCCTCGATATTCATATCGCCGAAATATTTCCGGCACTGGGTCGCATAGGTTCCGGTTCCCATACCAAGGATCAGTACATCCATGTCCTCTACCGGTTTATCCGGCACCATAAGGGGCGCCGCCATGGCATAGTCATAATACATGCCGGTAAGTCCCCCTTCTTTCATATAGAGGGATTGGACACCGAACAGCACGTTGGTGGACAGGACCACCTGTCTGTCCGTCTCCGATACCTGCAGATAATTATAGATGGACTCTCCTTCGTAGGTCAGATCCTTCTGCCAGAAAGCAAAGGAATCCGAATATCCCAGACCACAGCATAAAATAAAGATCAGTACCAATGCTGCAATCTTTTTCTTTCCCGTATGCTGGCAGATAAAGTAAATCACAGACAGCAGGATCAGAATTCCGGAAAAGATCAGAAATGTAATGGAGGTTCCCACCGCCGGGATCGTCACGAAAGTCGGTACGAAGGTTCCGATGATGCTTCCCACGGTATTGAATGCACCTAAAGTTCCCACGGTCTGTCCGCTGTCATCCAGACTATCCACGGAATATTTTACCAGAGAAGGGGTCACAGTTCCCAGTAAAAATAAGGGGAACACGAAGATCACCATGCAGGCTGCAAACGCCGCAATGATGAGGAAATTGTTGCTGACGGTAAAGATCAGCAGTGCGGAGATCCCAAGGATAATGTACTTGCCCACCACAGGGATCAGGGCAATCCAGATGGCCGCGATCAGGATCCTGCCGTAGAGTTTGTCCGGGTTCGGGGACTTGTCCGCACTTTTACCGCCGTAGATATTGCCCAGCGCCATGGCGATCATGATGGTGCCGATGACAATGGTCCATACGATCTGGGAAGAACTGAAATACGGTGCCAACAGTCTGCTGGCTCCCAGTTCCACCGCCATGACGGACATCCCGGCGAAGAACTCTGTGAGATACAAGAACAGCTTATTTTTCAAAATTCCTGAATGATTCATAAGTGTTGTAATCCTTTCCGCATTGACAGTGCGTCTATGTTACGTTATGATTTTATCAAACGGTAGTAACTACCGGCAATACTTTTTTGTAACTTTTCAGAGCCATGCAAAACTGCGTTCTGCGAATGCTTGCATTCAGTCAGATAAGCAGTTTTATATGGCGAAGTAACCACATGAGCAAAAAGGAAGCCATTTTATGTATTCTATGAAAGAAGCCTGTGCCCTGACCGGCATGACCTATGAGAACTTAAAATTTTACTGCAAGGAGGGACTGGTACCCAACGTGAAGCGGGACAGCCGCAATTATCGTGTCTTCGATGACCACGATATCAAATGGATCCAGAGTCTCGGGTGCCTCAGAAACTGTGGTCTCTCCATCGCCGAAATGAAAGAATATCTGCATTTATGTCTGGAGGGCGAATCCTCCATTCCCGCCAGAAAAGACATCCTCTCCCGGAAAAAAGAAGCACTGTTAACCTCCATGCAGCAGCTGCAGGAGGCCGTGGACTACATCGACTGGAAACAAGGATTCTATGATGACGTGTTATCCGGAAAGACCGCTTATTACAGCAATCTTATCCCTGAGACGACACCGGATGCTTCCGAAAGCACAGCTTCCTGAAACTGTTTGCGCAATCTAAAAAGCGGCCATGCGATTAAAGCATGGCCACCATGAAAACTCATCTCTGTTATTACCGGATCAAAAGTAACCATGCCATTCCATAATAGGTTACCACTGCCACCAGATCGTTTACCGTGGTGATCAGGGGACCGGATGCCACTGCGGGGTCTACCTTTATCTTATGGAAAAACATGGGGATCACCGTACCTACGGCACTGGAGATCGCCATTGCCACTAAGAGGGAGACTCCCACGCAGCCGGAGATTCCAAAGGCTCCCATCCAGGTATATCCTTTGAACAGATGCACATAGACACCGAGACAAAGTAATGCCATAATGCCCAACAGTGCTCCGTTTAAGGAACCGGTCTTTACTTCCTTGACCACCAGCTGGAACTTCTGTTTTCCTGTCAGGTTCTCGTCCATCAGCACACGGATTGTCACTGCCAGGGACTGGGTTCCCACATTTCCCGCCATATCCAGCACCAATGACTGGAAGCATATCACGATGGGAAGCACTGCTACCACGTTTTCAAAAAGTCCCACCACAGAGGATACCGCCATGCCTAAGAACAGCAGGATGATCAGCCAGGGCAGTCGCTTTTTCATGCTTTGAAGTGTGGGCTCCTTCAGATCCTCTTCTGCGGTCAGACCTGCTAACTTTGCATAGTCCTCGCCCATCTCATTGTCTACCATTTCGATCAGGTCTTCGGATGTGATGACACCGAGGATTTTCTTATCTTCTGACAATACGGGAATCGAGTCCTCCGCATAATCCAGGATCCTGTCCATACAATCATCGATCTTCTCATGATCGGTCACATAAGGATAAGATTTCAACACCAGATCTTCCAGATGCGCATTTTCCCTTGCCCGGATCAGATCCTTCAGATCGATGGCTCCGGCGAAAACACCCTTTTCATCTACCACATAGATGGTCATGATATTGTCGTTCTCTCCGGCCTGCTTTACCAACTCGCTCATAGCCTGCCTGATAGTCAGGTTCTCCGGGATACAGATGTAGTTCGTCGTCATGCAGCTGCCGATCTCTTCTTCATCATAGGACAGCAGCATCTTCACATCTTTTTTTGCATCCTCGTCCAGCATCCGGACGATCTGTTCTTTCTCTTCCGGATCCAGATCTTCCAACAAATCGACGGCGTCATCGGAATCCATCTCGGAGATCACTCTCGCAGCACTCTCCACAGACAGTTCCCGGATATACTTACGGGGTTCCTCAATGTATTTGAAGATCTCTGCGACCTTCTGCGCTCCCAGCAGATGATACAATCGCTTCCGTTCTTCCTCTGTCATCCCCGCCATCATATCGGCAATATCGTTTTTATGATAATTCAATAAAAAATCCAGGATCTCCTCATCCGTTTTCTCGCTGCGAAATAATTCTGCCAGTTCGGAATATTTCTTGTTCATAGTCTAAGTCTCCTTTCTCGTTCTCATCTTTTAAATGCAACGTAAAGGGCAAAACAAAAGAAGCATCACACGATGCTTCCTCTGCATAAATCTCTATGCACAACAAATCAAAATACGGCCGTCACTTTCCACAGACAGCTGTACCCTGCTCGCAGGAAAAAAGCACCGTGTTTTCTACTTCGCCCATAACCATCGCAACTGTCCATGAAATTCACCTCCAACTTGTTTTTTTCGTGGTTATAGTAGCACTGTACCATTTGTTTTGCAAGCTGTTTTTCTTATTTTTCAATTGCATTTTTTATTGTATCATCATCTCTTTTTGTAAATAAGCACTTCCGGATCATCGCCTTTCTATCCATTCCTGTGCCATGCTACTGATCACGGATGCGAAATCATCCTCCGTCCAGTATGCAAACATAGACTTACTATATTCGACAAATTCCTCCAGAGACACTGTCTTGTACTGATCCGGCATACTCTCTTTATCATCTTCCGACATGTCATACTCTGCAGCCTGCTCGCTGTCTCCCTGCTCCATCCGCTCTACAATGCAGTCAAAAATATCTCTTTTACTCTTGTAATGGCGGTATAATGCTCCTTTCGTCATGTCAAGCTCTCCGGCGATCTTTTCATTCGCAAAAAAGTCATGCTATATCATACATCTCTCTGCAGATCTTTTTCCCAGTTTCCGTCCGGAAAATATTCCGATAAGCGTTCTGCAAGGCTTCTTCAGACAGTTCGTCCTCACACATGTTTACAAGGAAATCCGCTTCCACCAGAATCTGATAATCAATGCCGTCTATATTGTTGTAGGTATGATGATGGGCAATCAGATACTGTACCCGCTCAGAAACTTCTCCGGAAAAACCAAGATCTGACAGCAGCTTTTCAGCAATGACCGGGCCTTCTTTTTCCTGTAATTTTCCGTTACAGTTTCCGTATTTTTCTTCACACAGATGGATGCCGATATCATGAGTCAGTGCTGCCGTCTCCAAAATAAATAAGGTCTTAGCATCCACATTCTCCATTTCCGCAATCAGCTTCGCATAGCTGTGTACCTTGCAAAAATGCTGAATGCGCTTTGCATCTCCATGGTAAAGTTCGATCATTGCCATATGTAATTTGTTGATCATTTTATTTTCCTCCTACCGGGTTTCCTTTGTGATGCTTTCCGTTTTCACGGGCCTCCTGCCTCCGAAATATCCTACTGGATCTTTGATACAATGCCTTCTTCCGTCAATGTCTGCAAACATTCCTGTGCATTCTCATCATGCATCATCTGCCACACCTGCTCCATACCGGGCGCCAGCGGCTTCTTCAAAAACTGTTCTCCGGAGATCCAGTAGACCTTTCCCTCCTCGGATGAGATCAATTTTCCTTCATATTCCGACGTTTTATATAAAAAGCCCACATTCTTTATATCCCCTGTCATCCAGTGATAAATGCCGGTCAGTCTGGGATTTTGGATCATCAGTCCGGTCTCCTCATAGATTTCTCTGATCACCGATTCTTTGAAAGTCTCACCCGGCTCCACATGCCCTCCGGGAAATGTCGTTCCCGAATAATTCTTCCCCACCTTGTCCAGCGCCACCACATTACCTTCTTTATCATAGACCATACACATATTCATGAAAATCACTTTTTCAATTCCAGCCATTACTCTCTCTCATTTCTCTAAGATAAACTTAATATAACATAATCTCGTTATATCGGCAAATTGTGTTAGTGTAACTTGAGAGTTAGTGAAACAAATCCACGAACGCCCATGGCGGACGGAATGTCCTTCCTCGATGTAAGGTCTCCCGGTGGGAATTTTCTGACGAAAAGTGAGTAGCGGTTCTAACCCGTACGGGCACGGCTCCAGTTGCCATCCATGGCAACGTCCGCCTGTCGCGAACGTCCTGTTCGCTCCACCCTGTTTTTCTACACTTTTCGAGAAAATATCACCACCTCCCGGCAAACATCCTCGGAAGGACATTCCGTCCGCCATGGGCGTTCTGCATTTTGGAAAGTTTAAAAAAACAGTAGCCCCGGCTGGGTATAAGAATAAGCAGTGCCGTAAGCAGACGTCGGTACC
>OGZW01001342.1_pt1 | contig 20013 bp, 24 predicted proteins | sample 1577001 | NCBI WGS metagenome assembly OGZW01 (sample SAMEA3541519, study PRJEB24748) | human gut metagenome | biome: human gut; feature: human-associated habitat; material: faeces | place: China | collected 2012 | reverse complement strand
GAACTGGAAGAAAAATATAAATCCATACTTGAAAAACTTGGAGAGCAGGGATGCTTAATTTTCGTCCTGCTGGCCCCAAACTACATCTGGGGCATTGTGGGGCTCTGACGCTATGACCAGGGAAGATTTTGAGCGGAGGATAACAGACCTGCTTCCGGATGCAGCTGCAGCAATTCCTCGTCCTCTGTGGTCAGCACCCGAATCAGACCAACTTTATAAGTTTTCATATTATACGTTCCTTCTCTCTTGGTTTCCTAAAAATACTTTCATGAGCAAAATACTCAGGCAGCAATTGGAGTATCTCCTTAAATCTGGAAAACTCCATCTAATATAACTAGCTTGTCATCCAAATACAATGTGGGATTCTTAATAATTCCGTCCATATGGCAGTCTGCCTGATTATTTCCTCCAAATCCTACGTTAGTACCAAAGGCAATATGGACCGTTTGATAAGCTTTCTCATCCTCCAGAATAACGCCGATCAGTCTGGCCGCATAGTTGGTTCCAATGCCCAGTTCACACAGAGTGGCATTGTTCTTATTTCTCAAGAGAATCTCCAGTTTCTCTGCTTCTTTTCCTTGGATGCTTTGAAGAACCCCGTCCTTCACTTTCACTTCCAAAGGCTGTTCTAATAAACCGATTCCAACCATAGATCCATCAATTACCATCGTACCATTTGCTCCTGTCTCTATCGGAGCTATGTAGGACTCTCCGGAAGGAAGATTTCCCGCCTGCCCCTTTTCCCGATAGACACCAGGGCTAGATACTCCACGCCGTCCCCGAAGATCCAGCGTTAAAACATGTCCATCTTTCTCTATGCGGGCTGTATTGGCATTCGTCAATAAATCAGTCACCTGCTCTGTAAGTGCCATAACACGACTGTAATCTGCAGTCATAGCACCCATGGCAAACATTTCCTCCGTGATTCCCGGCATTGTAGCAATCCTTGCTCCAGCTTCCGCTGCCTCAATTTTGGCTCGTGTATGCGTAATAGATGTTTTCATGGGGCAAATTACCACATCTGCCGCTTTCATGGCAGCTGCCACTACAGCGGGTGGTTCCTGACCAGACACCTCTCTAGCAGTCATGGTCATTAACATAGCTTCTGCTTTCAAAAGTTTAGCCGCCTGATACAAGGCCTGACCAATGGCATACTTCTCATCATCGGTCACTATCAGTACATTCTCCCCTGGTTTGACATTCATGCAGTTTGTTAAAATATTTTTTCCAATTTCCGCCAGTTCCATCGCATTTCCCTCCCTCTTATGACAGCAGTTCCATCATAACCCGAACTGCAAGTGTCCGGGACAAAATCACCCGTTTTCCAGATAATTTTTGAAATTGTTCTTTCATTCCGATATTATAGCCAATGCAGTCCATTACCACCAGATCCACATCCATTTTCGCTGCAGCTCTAGCCGCCGCATCCAAATCATCCTGGCTACCGTAGGGAGAAGCCGGAATAATAATACTCTCCTTTACATACTGATTCCACTTTTTCTCTGTCTGATCCACGTGCTGCGGTGTTGGAACCACTACAGCGATCTTTCCTCGATTAGACAAGGCTGGCACAAGCCCATTAAGCACCTTGCACGGAAAAATCAATGGCACTTTAGAATGAAACACAGCCGGAAAATCCCCCGTGCACAAAAACAGAATCAAATTTACGCCCTGCTCTTCCAACCGTTCGATACACTGCTGCAGCTGGGGCAGAATATGTCGTTCGGCAATCATAACCGAACTTCCGTCTCGAAGCCGTGAGATTAAAGTATAATCCTCTGGTCCTGGTGCAAATGCCTGGATATCCTCCCGAGTGAGCCCATCTAATGCACCTGCCTGAATTAGTTCCACTTGCTCACCCATCAGCGGGAACAGTTCTTGTACCACATCCGTCCTGGGTGACTGCCCAATGGTTATTGCTCCAACTTTCATCTTCACCATCTTAATTTCCTCCATCTTATACTTGCCCTATCGTAACTGTTCAGTACCTTCACAGTCACGCGCAATAAATGCACAAACCTACTGAACCGTTACGTCCTATCTACAAAGGCCCCGCTGCCAGCATTTTGGCGGCGGGGCCTTTCGCATAGATTCCCTTATCTCCTTATCAGAATGACACACAATCCACAATAGGACGGTTGATGATCTTCTCTACGCCCGCCAATAAGTCCTTGTCAAACATGGGAGCCGCCAACTTCAGATGCTGATAACCCACATGAATGAGATAAACTTCTTGGCCCTGCTTCAAGTCAGATGTAGGCGTTGGCCGTCCAGTCTGGCTGTCAAATGTCATAATCAGATCAGGGAATGTGCCTTTGCGCTGTCCATCTGGTCCATCCACCGTCATGTACTCATTCCAGAAAGACATCTCATATCCACCAATCTTAACGATACCTACATCAAAGCCACCTTCACTGCGCAGCTGATACTCCTCTACCGGACCGTGAGCCAATATCTCACCGCCTAAAAATTCACAAACCTCCTGCACACCATTTTCTACCGACTTTTCTAATCCCTGTGAATAACGGCGTCCCGTCTCAATAGCCAGTGACAAGCCCCCCACAGCGCTGTTTTTTTGCAGGAACGAAGCTTTCACCGGGTTCCGGATTACAGCCACAAGACCTCCAGCCTCCACAGCAGCCGCCCGCACCAGTTTAGAACAATGATCAATAGAACCTGTAACTGTACATTCCACGTGTCGGCCCAATTCCTTTCGTCCGCCCACACAGGTCATGGTAGTAATATAATTGGGATCACGATGAAGATTCAGGCTTCCCATCACTCCCGTAGGATGAGCACGGCCGTTGCAGGGAGCGTCTATCAGAGGGATCGTTTATCAGAGAAATTTTCATATCTGCACCAAAGATTCCGGTTTGTACATCCGGAATTTCTTCTTTGCATTTTGCAATAATATATTCGTAGAGATTGTTTGCAAGTTCCGGATTTCCGGCTTTGATAAAAGATGGACGGTTTCCCTTCCGGCAGTCCGCATATAATGTAAACTGTGATATTAATAACAGGGAGCCTTCGATATCATGTAAAGACAGGTTTGTTTTTCCGTTTTCATCACCGAAGATGCGCATCCCAAGGAGTTTTCGAATCATTTTATCGGCAATGTTCTTGGTATCGGTTTCTGCAATTCCGATCAGGACGCAAAAGCCGTTTGTTATCTGTCCGGTAATTTTTTGATCAACTTCACATGTTGCTTCAGTGACACGTTGTATTACAAATCGCATGGATTTCATTCCTCTTAATATTTTCAATAGATTTTTAAAGTATACAAGAAAAGGAACCGGACCTTAAGACCGGTTCCTTTTTTCAGAGCGGAATTGCTTTATTTCTTCTGTTCCATTTTCTTTCGAAAATCCAGAATAATGTCGACACACGCCTCCGGTGTGATCTTACTTGTGTTAAGTGTCAGATCATAGCTTCTGGAGTCTCCCCATTTCTTACAGGTGTAATAATTATAATAGCTGGAACGCTGCTTATCTCTTTTCTGGATCATATCTTTGGCTTTTGATTCCGTGACATCCTCACGTTTGCTGACACGCTTGATACGATCGTCCATATCTGCATGTACAAAGATGCTCAGACAGTCCGGATTAGAAGCCAGTGCGTAATCTGCACAGCGGCCGACAATTACACAGGACTCCTCGGATGCAATCTTTTTTATGGTATCAAATTGCGCTAAAAATACCTTGTGGTTAAGCGGCATATCCAAAAACGGTGCTGCAGAATAATTTCCACCGGTATATGTATCCATTACTAAGGAATACAGAAAACTGTTGGTTGGACGTTCATCATGATTTTCGAAAATTTCTTCGCAAAAACCAGAATCTTTTGCTGCCTGTGCCAAAAGTTCTTTATCATATAACTTGATTCCAAGACGTTCTGCTAAAAGTTTTGCAACGGTGTATCCACCACTTCCAAGTTCTCTTCCGATTGTATAAATATAATTGCCCATACCCGTTACCTCCGATGTCATAAATTCTTTAAGTAATCTCTTAAAGTATATACATATTATACAACATTCAGGATCTGGATTTCAACAATTTTAGCAAATTATCAAAATATTCCGGCAAAGGAGCAGAAAATTCCATATATTCTCCACTTTTTGGATGAACGAATCCTATTGTTTTTGCGTGGAGCGTCTGCCCCTGCAAATGTTTGAACGGTGATCTGCCACTGGAATACAGAGTATCTCCGAGTAACGGATGCCCGATGCTTGCCATGTGTACACGGATCTGGTGAGTTCGTCCGGTTTCCAGTTGAAACTGCATATAAGTATAATTTCCAAAACGTTCAAGAACTTTATAATGAGTAATTGCCGGTTTTCCGTTTTTCTCATTGACAGCCATTTTTTTGCGGTCAACCGGATGCCTTCCAATCGCGCCTTCGATGGTTCCCTCATCTTCGGTTACATTTCCGCAGACAATGCCAACGTAGATGCGGTTGACGGTATGTTCTTTGATCTGCTCTGCAATGTTTACGTGACTTTCATCATTTTTGCATACAATCAGGGAACCGGTGGTATCCATATCAATACGATGAACAATCCCCGGACGTATCTGTCCGTTGATACCGCTCAGGGAATCTTTGCAATGATTCATAATGGCATTTACCAGTGTCCCGGAATAATGTCCTGCCGATGGATGAACGACCATCCCTTTGGGTTTGTTCACAATCAGAACATCATCGTCTTCATACAGAATGTCCAGCGGAATGTTTTCCGGTTCAATGGTCGTTTCGACAGCATCCGGAATGGTGACACGTATGAGATCTTCTGTATGTACCGGATAACTGGCCTTTTGAACTGCCCCGTTTACCTGAATTTGTTTGTTTTTGATAAGTTTTTGAAAAAAAGAACGGGAGAAATCCGGATAAATTTCGGAAAGAACTTTATCCAGACGCTCCCCTTCCTGTGTATACTGTACTTCAAATGATTCTTCCTGCACGGTTTTAGGACTCCTTTTCGTTTTGCAATTTTCCAGTGAAAATCAAAGAAAAATCTTCTTCCTTGTAATAAAAAAGCACAACAATGATCAATGCGATTGCAGAAAGTGTTACATAAATATCTGCAACATTAAAAACCGGGAAATTGATCAGGCTGAAATAAAAGAAATCAATGACATAGTGATGAATTACACGGTCAATCAGGTTTCCGGCCGCCCCTGCAAAGATTCCGACGGCTATGATATTCAGCGGAAGAAAACGGCGGTTCAATGGAATTCGCTGATACACAATAGCCAGTAAAACAAGCACAACGATGGTCAGTACGGCAAAAAAGATCATTTTTGCCATCAAAAAAGCTTCCGGATGGCTGTCAAAATAAGTAAAATGAAAAATCCGGTGCAGAATAGAAACCGGATCCAGACTAAATGCAGCACTGTCATTCTCGAGATATTTTAACTGGAATACCCCATCAATCACAGACACATCCGGTTTCTGGTACAGATGGGTATAGGCAAGCCATTTGGTAAACTGGTCGATGGCAATTAAAAGAATAACAAGCAGACCGCTGTATCCCATATATTTTTTTGTCTTTCTCTGATTCATTGTTCTCTCCTTACTTATAAATCATAAACCGGACGCGAAGTTTTCCTTTTTTGCTGAGAGACTGGTCGGTTTCAAAAACAAAACGCCCTTTTTGGCGAACCGAAACAATATCTCCGTTGTCACAGGATTGATTGCAGTTTGTAATGCAGCGTCCATTAATGAAAACTTTCTCAGCCGTAAGATATGCGGCAGCTTCCGACCGGGATAAATGATATGCCCGCGCAATAATGGCATCAATGCGGTTAGAAGCAACCATATCATCGTGTTCCTCAAAAACGGGATGGACTTTAAGAGTACTGACATCTTCGATAATCGAACTCCGGATCATGGTATGGCGGATCTGCGTAAACTGATCCATAATAAAATCTGAGATGGTCTCTGAACAAAAGATATAAATGTCATTTTCCAGCAGAACAATATCTCCGATTTTACTCCGGTCCAGTCCAAGATGCATCAGTGCCCCCAGTACATCGCGATGCGTAAGTTTTTCCGCATATTTTGGATACTGGGGAACCGCATGGATACAAACAAACGGATAAGACCATTCATAACAAAGAGCATCAGGGATAAATGCAACCATCTGACGCTCTGCCTGCTCATAGCCACCGGATAGTTCTGCTGTAGTATACAGTTCCTTCTGCAGACTATGAAAAATATTTTGTTCATTTAAATTCAAAAAATCACTGAATAATACAATTCCTTTCCGGTCCGCCTGTCTGGAAAGATCCAAAAGACGCTTCCGGCATAATTCCTGTTCGTTCATATCATTAATTTAATCCTGGTAAATCAAAAGATTCCATAAGTCCCTGAATATCTCCGGAAATGTCAACCCCATTTGGAGTTGCAAGGAAGATGTAATTGGAGATCTTCTGTAGATTTCCATGCATGGCAAAGGTAGCACCGGAAGTAAAATCGATGATCCGCTGTGCAATATCTACACTGAGTCCTTCCATGTTGATTACAACGGTACGTCCATTTAATAAGGTTTCTGTTATTTCAATCTCATCTTCAATGGTAGTTGGCTTGATCACACATACTTCCATTCCCGGTTGTCCCTGTCGGCGGTTTCGGTTGATTGGTGTAATTTTATTCTGCTGCTTCTGCCTCTGCTTTTCGGAAATATCAAAAGTTGCTGCGGTCTGTTGCTGTTCCTCTTCTTTTTTGCGTTCTCTACGGGAAGGTTTTTTTTCTTTTACCTCATAATCCTCTTCTTCATCGTAATCGTAATCTTCGTTATCAAATTCGTAATCATCATCATTTAAACGCATGACATCGAGAAATTTATCAATAATACTCATTTTTTACCACCTTATTTTTGATAATGTCTTTCGCCGAAAATTCCGGTTCCAACACGAACCATGGTTGCACCTTCTTCAATTGCAACCATATAATCTCCGGTCATTCCCATGGACAAAATATCCATACGTACATTATCTATGTTTTGTGCGTCAATGTCAACAGATAATTGGCGAATCTGCCGGAAGTAAGTGCGGTTGTCTTCCGGATTTTCCACGAATGGTGCAATCGTCATCAGCCCAAGGATTTGAATATGCGGCAAAGCGGCAATCTGGCGGATAAGAGAAAGGGTTTCTTCTTTATGAATACCAAATTTACTCTCCTCTTCTGCAATATTGACCTCGACAAGAATCGAGACGGTTACGTTTTGTTTTGCCGCCTGTTTTTCGATTTCTTTTGCCAGATGCAGACTGTCCACCGAATGGATGAGTTCTGTCTTTCCAACGATATATTTCACTTTGTTCGTCTGCAGATGTCCGATCATATGCCAGCGGATATCTTTTGGAAGAACTTCCATTTTTTCACACATTTCCTGAACTTTATTCTCTCCAAAATCACGCGGCCCCAGATCATATACGGTCTGAAGCATTTCGATTGGCTTGGTTTTGCTGACAGCAATCAGTGTCACATCACTGCGTTTTCTTCCTGCGTTTTCGCATGCCTTGCATATATTTGCTTCTACCTGTTGCAGGTTTTCCTGTAAATCCATCATGTATACACTCCTTTTATTTTACAACCAGCTGGTTTTCTTTTATTTTACTGCCGTCTAAAGCAATATGATCATACAGGGCGACTCCGTAGGAAGTGCCTGTATCAACGATGGTATATTTATTGTTTTGTGCAAGAATATCAATTTGTTTAAATACGGCATACCCTTTGTTGATATTATAAACACCGGTGAGCTTGTCCACATCACTGCCGATGGTATACGTCCCGGAAGAATTGTTTTTTACCACAACATCGCCGGCAGAAACGGTTTCATCATCAATATAGTAAAAATCATCCGTTTCGTAGTATATCGTTGGCTGAACTAGTGTTACCGAACCGGTATCTCCAGCATGGTTTTCTATCATAAGTCCGGGATCGGATGAATCGCCTCCCTGTGTAAAATACTCTTTTGGAACCGTATAAAACTGTTTTTTTGTAATGGCCGAATTCGGAATTTTCAGACCGGTTTTTTCAGATACGACAAGTTCCACATCGACGAAACGATCATTTACATAACGGATCATTGCCGTTTTTAAACTCAGGTTTACATAATAACTTTCGTCTTTTTTGGTCAGGGAATAAGGAACTGTCAGTGTAAAATCATCCTTGCAGAAACGGATTTTAATATACTCATTATCTTTTAGCTGTTTTGCCATATCCTCTGATACCGGCAACAGAATATTCCATTTTTCACTGTCAATCCGTTTGTAGGCAGGGGTATTTGCCGTGACCTGTTCCTGATCATCCAGAGAATTTCTTTTGTAATCTGCCATGTTAAACTGATCGGCAGTAAAGTTGTCTGTGGTGACACTTTCATAGCCGTCCGTGTAATATACGATAATTCCGGGTTTTTCTGACTTCTTTTTGTAAAACGTATTGTTTTCTACAGCGGCTTTCACATCTTCATTTAAAGAACTGAGGGCATTCATGCTAAGGGTCTGTGTCAGCTGTGCATTGAGTTCGTTTTTGAATGTATAAACCGAAGAAAACGTGTTGGAGTCATAAGAATTCCGGAAAACATCCAGTTCGGAGGAAACTTCTTTCAGTGTTTCGGGGTCAAGGGTGTCGCCAGTGGATGCGGCATCTGAAATCTGCCGGGAAAGTTCCCCGCTGGTGTCAATGGAATAGACTACGTCATTGACAGAGGCTTTTGCCCCGTTTTTCAGATAGTAATTGATATAACCGCTCTGTCCTGCATAGACAACCGTCTCATCGCGCAGAATCAGTCCGTGATAAACATGGTTTGTTGCAATGGTTCCCTGCCCCACTTCGTATTCAGCAACCGGGCTGGAAGTCAGATACGATATAAGGTTAAAGATGACATAGATAATTATAATTACAAAAATCACGATTCCGATATTTAAATTCAGACCATGATGCATTCGTACAACATTCTGTTTGCGTGCCAAAAAAGTCCACCTCTCTGATTGATACTTCTATCTTACCATTTTCAAACTGCAAATACAATCATCAGAAGAAATGTGTATAATTTTAATTTTTTGTTCCATACTATGGATAAAAAATGGAGGTAAGAAAAATGAAATGGCTTGATAACTGCCTTTTGACATTAGCGGTAATTGGATGTATTGTTTGGGGACTGATTGGATTTTTCCAGTTTAATCTGGTTTCCTTTATCTTTGGAAACGGAACCTGGCTGACGCGTGTCATATATGCGCTGGTAGGACTCAGCGGATTATATCTGATCAGCTTTTACGGAAGAATCCGTTCCTCTCTGGAGGATTAGACACAAAAAAGATGGGAGTGTTCTCAATAAGAAGCACTCCCATCTTCCGTAAACCGGGATCTCTTAGAGCGAAACCGTTACTTTCGCCTGTGCATATTCCGGCAGATCCGCTTTGTTTTTAGAAACACTTAAAATAAAACGGACTTTGTATTTTTCGCTGATAATATCCAGTTTTTCAATCGCCCTTACCATGTCCTGATCGGATTCAATGAATGCAATGGTAAGAAAACTGTCCAGATACATTTCTTCCAGATCGTGATCCTGGGATACAATCCCACAGATAAACCCTAAAAATTCATCACAGTTTGTAATTGGATAATCCACTACATTGATCAGACGGACTTTATTGTTTAACTCATACATATGTTTCTGGCTTTTGTCAAGATAAACAACACTCCCGGTAACGGTACTGACGGTGTGATTGACTTTTTCTAAAAGTTCCTTGGTCTTTCCTTTTCCCTTTTCCCCACAAATGATTTCAATCATGGCACTTCCTCCTGCAAATATAAAAAGTCACAAAAAACGGTTCTTTATAACCATAATTATAGTATATTTGCACAGGAAATACAATCATTAATTCGCAAACGTGGAAAGAATCTGATTCATCAGTGTATACATATCGGAACGTGTTTTTCCCTTGTAAACGATACTGACAATATCATCGCCCTTTTTATTCTTTGAATATAAAACAAGGCAGTATCCCGCTGCATTTGTGGTACCGGTTTTTCCGCCGACAACGGTAATATCTTCCGGTTCCTTGGTCTGACCGTTCAGATAACGGTTTGTACTTTCCCATGTCTGTGTCACGGTATTACCGGATGCATTCTGATAAGCGGCATCATAACTTTGGGTATGTATGATATCAATAAAATCCTGCGTCTGAATTGCTTCCTGAAAGATCAGGTACATATCGTAAACGGTTGTGTAGTGATCATCATCCGGCAGACCGTTTGCATTGACAAAATGGCTCTGTGTTGCTCCCAGGGCTTTTGCTTCGCGATTCATTTCTTCTGCAAATTTGTCAATTGACCCGGAATAATATTCGGCAAGGACATTTGCCGCATCATTTCCACTGACAAGTAGCAGTCCGTACAGTAAATCCCGGACAGTAAGTACATCTCCGGCAGCAAGTCCGCATTTGGAAGAATCCGCCATATTTGCAATGGCATCCGCACTGACGGTTACTTTATCATCCAGATCACAGTTGCGGATAATGATATAGGCTGTCAGAATTTTTGTGGTACTTGCCGGATACAGTTTTTCGAAAAGGTTCTGGCTGTACAGTACTTCTTTGGTTGTCAGATCAAAAACACCAGCTCCTTCGGCATAATCTGCATGAACCTGATCCGTGCCAAAATTAATATCGTTTGTCACACACAGATTTCTTGCAAAAAACTGGTTGCTGACGGAAGAATTATCTCCCGTCAGGGAGTATGGATTCTGGATATCCGCGGTCTTACCGGTTCCGCATCCGTTCATAAAAAGAGCTGCTATGCAGGAAATACATAGCAGTTTTATTTTTAAATGATGAGTTCTATTTGTACATTTCACGCCAGTCAAGGTCTCCTCTATCCAAAGATTTAATCAAAAGCTCCGCTGTGGCAAGATTGGTTGCAAGCGGGATATTGTGCTCATCACAAAGCCGCACAATGCTGTTGACATCCGGCTCATGTGACTTTGGTTTCAGAGGATCACGCAGAAAGATTACGAGATCAATTTCATTGTGCTCGATCTGTGCACCAAGCTGCTGGGAACCTCCCAGATGTCCTGCGAGATATTTATGTATCTGGAGGTTGGCAACCTCCTCGATCAGACGTCCGGTTGTTCCGGTTGCAAACAACTGGTTTTTTGCCAGAATTCCACGATATGCAATACAGAAATTCTGCATTAATTTCTTTTTTGAGTCATGTGCTACAAGTCCAATATTCATTAAACGATTCCCCCCTAATATTTTTTCGGCTGTAATCCAACATTTAATACAAACCCCATTCCCAAATACAAAGAAAGCAAAGAGGTTAATCCGTAACTTACAAATGGAAGCGGAATTCCTGTATTCGGCATCAGACCGGTGGCAACAAAAATATTAAAAATACTCTGAAATCCAATCAGTGCAGCCATGCCGCAACAGATCAGTCTTCCTGCGAGATCCTTTGCCTTCCGGGCGATCAGAATACATTCTATCACAATAAACAGCAATAAAAGGACAATTACCATGGTACCTATAAAACCGAGTTCCTCACCGGCAACAGCGAAAATGAAATCTGTCTGTGGCTCAATGATATAATTCGCATTTTTCATGGATGTGGCCGCAGAATTGTTCAGGCCTTTCCCCCATAATTGACCTGATCCAATTGCCATAATAGAATTTTGCTGCTGTGCTGCGATATCCGACCATCTGGGGTCCTGTGGATATAACCATGCCATAATTCGACCGAAACGGTAATCTCCCGAGGATTGTGCCATACGAAGTATAACGGTAATTCCTATCAATCCTGTCGGAATACAGATTCCCAAAACGGTTAATACTATTTTATAACTTAATCCGGCAATAAACAAGAGGCTAATAAAAATTAATGCAATTGCGATGGAAGTTGAAGTATCCGGCTGCTTTACAATCAAAAGCAGGGGAATTCCGATCAGGACAAAAGAAAGACCTATGGTTTTTACCGTGTTCAGGTTCTCTGCATGTTTGGAAAAAAAGCGTGCGAAAAATAAAATCAGCACGATTTTTGCCAGCTCGGAAGGCTGAAAACGAAAACCTCCAAAATCAATCCAGCGCTGTGCTCCACCGGCACTGTCACCAATACCTGTCATAACCAGACCAAGCAGGACAATGATTCCGATATAATACAACCAGGTAAATCTCAGAATAAAGGAATAATCCATCAAGGATACAATGACCATCGCCACCATACCGATGATACATCCTAAGATCTGCATTTTCTGTACAGAATGTTTGGCACTTCCAATGATCAGGATACCGATGATATTTAAAACCAGTATGCTGATCACCAATTGAAAATGATAATTTCTAAGTTTGTATTGTTTTAACATCTTAAGCTCTTTTCCTGTTTTGTTTCAAAACAACTCTTATCTCATAGTCATCCGGAGAAAATTCAAAATACCGTGAAATAATATCTGAAATTTCCTTTTTCATTCGCCTTGCTGCAGCAGGTGAATGTTCAAACGGTGCGGATTCTGCCATTAATTTCAGACGTTCACGGGCAATTGGTCCGGAACCGTCCTGTCTGTGGGAAAAACGATTAACCTTCATACTCACATTCCTTTCCGCCCAGATATATTTTGCCCTGCCGGATGCAGGGATCTTCTTTATTCAGATCCACCGGAATCACACGTGGATTTGCGAATGCTCTTGCGGCAGTCATAAATGCACGGGTGGCCTTTGTGTGCATGGAAAGTACAGGTATTCCCTTATTCTGGCTTACGACAATTCTTTCATCGGCAGGAATTACACCGATTGCCGAAAGTCCTAAAATATCTTCTACATCTTTTTGCGAAAGCATATCGTGTTTTCGCACCATACGGGCATTGTAGGCATTGATCAGCAGATCAATCTGTGAAAGCCGCATACCGTCCAGCAGACAGATGACTCTTCCTGCATCCCGCACAGCAGAAATATGCGGAGATGTAACAACTACTGCACGATCTGCTGCAGATACGGCAAAGTGAAACCCGTCTTCGATTCCTGCCGGACAGTCAATCAGACAGAAATCAAATTCCTGTTTTAAATGGGAAATCAGCGTATACAGCTTACTCTCATAATCCATAATCTTTCTGCAGCGGAGAGCTGCGGGAATCATAAACAGATTCGGATAACGCTTGTCCCGGATCAATGCCTGTTTTAACCGGCATTTGTTTTCGAGAAGGTCGATCAGATTATACTGGATCTGATCTTCCATTCCCATTACAACATCCAAATTCCGAAGTCCCATGTCTGTATCAAGCATGATGACTTTTTTATCTAACCGTGAAAGTCCTGCGCCAATGTTGGCAATTGTTGTAGTCTTGCCAACACCGCCTTTTCCTGAAGTGAAAACAATTGCTTCACCCATGAAATAAACCTCCTGTTAGTTTAAATTGTAATCTATGTGACTAATCGGCAACAGAGTTTCTTGTGTTACCGTTGACACCGGCTGCTTTCATTTCCTTGATATCTTTCATCGATGTTTCTTTATAGTAATATGAAATTACATTTCTTGCCGCAGTTGCCGCATTATGCGAACTGTAAGCGTTGGCAATTCGTACTGCGATGGTAATTTCCGGATCATCATATGGCGCATAACCAACAAACAGACCATGATTGGCATGTCCGTCCTGCTGTGCCGTACCGGTTTTTCCGGCAACCGGAATATCAAATCCCTGGAAGCGGTCCATGGTAGAAACCACTTCGCGCATGCCGGAATGAATGGCATCCCACTGGCTGCTTGTTAAGGTGTCCGAAATATCTTCATAGTCGGCCTTATATTTTTTGACCGTCTTTCCATCTGCATCCACGATTTTATTCATCAGCTGATAATTATATTTTTTGCCGGAGGCCACGGCTGTTACATAGCGGGACAATGCAACGGTGGTATAGTTGTTATCACTCTGTCCAATGGCAGCCATAACCGGATATTTTGTCGCAACAGATGATTTGCTTTCCGAAATCTCCAGTCCTGTTTTTTGATCCAGGCCATAGATATGTGCATATTTCTGAATCAGATCAATACCGTTGGCATCATTATAAGATCCTGTTTTTTTCTGTGCCAGCCGGTTACCGACGGTATAGAAGAAAATATTACACGAATCCCGGATTGCCTCGGAAATATTGTCAAGTCCGTGACTGCCCGGATAAATCCAGCATTTTGGCTTGTTGCTGATATCGTTGTAAATTCCGGTACATCGAATTTGTTCCGAAGTATTGGTTACATTTTCTGCCAGCCCGGCAGTTGCGGAACACAGTTTAAAAGTAGATCCCGGAGCCGTCATCTGTTGTGTCGCATAATTGAGCAGCGGAAAAGATTTATCATGCTGCAGAGATGCAAAATATTCCGAATCCACACCATTGGCAAGTTTGTTGCTGTCATATCCGGGATAACTTACCATGGCACGAATTTCCCCTGTTTTTTCATCCGTCACCACACAGGAACCGGTACATGGTTCAAGTGCAAGCTGTGCAGGCGTAATCTCAATGTTGTAAATCTTTTTCATGAGAAAATCCCGTGGAGACAACGATCCGTTTTTCAATTTATTTACGGTTGCATCATCATAATCCAATACTCCCTGATCGAACAGAATCAGACAGAGCTGACGCGGGGAGATTTCGCCACGTGTAATCATATACTGGTATATAATTTTGGAAAATTCCGTATCTGTCTTAATGTTCTTTAGAATATACTTGCATAATGCATCATATACTTCTGTTGAGTCCGCATATTTTTCATCGACATTCAGCTGACTGATATCAATCCAGTGCTGTGTGATACAGTAATTTAAATACTCTTTCGGGCTGATTTTCTGGTTTTTCCATTTCTGGTAAACAGAATCACTGGTATCTATCTCATTTTTTAAGAGTACCTGATCGTCTTTTAACATGGAAATAATGTAAGTAAATTCATCCAGCACTTCATCGGACATTGTATTCAACGCTTCCGGTGAACTGGTCAGTTCCTGTTTTATTTTTCCAAGCGTTGTCTTCTGTCGGGATTTAAAAACACTTAACACATTTTTTTCGGTGTCAGAGGCTTTCGCTTTTGAAAAGTGTTCTGTGTTGATGACGCTGTTGCCAATCAGGGCTGTATACACATCGTTGATCGGAATTTCGCCCGATTTGATATTGGAATACACAATCGCCGCAATCTCATTCTGCAATGCCAGATAGGTAGCTTTCTGCAGATCTGCGTCGATACTCAGATACAGGTCATCTCCGGCTACGGAATCGGTGCTGCTGATAATTTCGGAAATTCTTCCTACATTATCAATATAAAATTTCTGCTCTCCGTTTTTCCCACGCAGATAGGTCTCGTAATACTGCTCCAGCCCGGCTTTTCCAACGGTGTCATTCTGGGTATAATCTTTATTCTTTTTGTGCAGTGCCGTATACTCCGATTCCGAAATCGGTCCGGTGTATCCGATGATCGATGAAAAATATTCACTGTAGTTGTATTTCCGGATCATATCTTCGTTGACCGAAATTCCGCTCAGTGTGTCCATGTGCTCATTTACATAAGCAACGGTCTTGTCCGATACATCGGTTGCGATTTTTACTTCCTTGTATCTTGCAAAGCGGTTTCCAAGCATGGCATAACGAACAACAACGATACGGTATGCCAGATCCCCATCATATTTCGAACTGATGCCAAAGTTGTCTTTTCCCATCAGATATTCCATAATCTGTTCTGCGGTTGCATTTGCCTCATCGATTCCGGTATCTTTGTTGTATTCGAGATCGTCGGCAGAATTTTTTCCGAAAACATCTGCGCGAAAACGGTTCAGCGAGGAACCGGATACATTAAAGCTGTATGTACCGTCTTTTTTCCGGTCAATTTTGAAATCATTATTCAGCGTTTCACCATTATTCTTTAAAACCGTAAGAATCTCTGCAAGTTCTGCATTGACAGCCTTGTTTTTTTCTTTTGTGCTTGAATAGGTTGTACTGTCATTGATGGAAATGGAATATGCAAGTTCATTGTAAGCCAGAAGCTTTCCTTTTTTGTCATATATATTTCCACGTGCCGCATTGATCGGCTGCTTCATCTGAATCTTTAAAGAAAAGTTTTCCTGATAAGACTTTCCGTTGACAACCTGAAGGGTAAAGATTCTTGCAAGGATAATTCCGAAAAATACGATAAATACCGCAGCAAGCACAAAAAGGCGCGAACTGAAAAATTTCTTCAGAAAATCTTTGATATCATAACTCAAATTTTATAGCTCTCCTTTTCTCGTGTTCCTCAAGTTTCTGATTAATCTTGAGAAGAATAAAATACAAAAAGATGGTTATCACCATGGTATAAACAAATTCCGGTAGTATGATGGATGTAAAATAATACCAGAAAGAAAACCGGCTGCGCATAAAAAACATAACGATATAGATTATCAGGTTATTTACGATATCACTCGAGCCGATCAGAATCATCGGAAGCTTAATATCATCCGGGTAAAATCTTTTTTTGAACAATCCGTTGATGTAACCGATGTACATATAAAGTAAAGCATATCCTCCGAGATAAAACCCAAAAAATATGTCGATAAGCAATCCACAAAAGAATCCAACCCACAGCCCTTCTTTTTTTCCACGCATGAGTCCAAAAGAAGACACCACAATAATCAGCAGATTCGGACCGATATTGGCAAATGTCAAAGCTCGAAAAACGGTTGTCTGTAAGAGAAAACAGATTGCTATAATAATAAAAAGCACAATTTTTCTACGCATTTCCTACTCCTGTGATTTTTGTGTTTCGGTATTGTCCTGTGTTTCTGCCTGAGTATCGGATGCCTTCTGGGAAGACAGTTCCTTTTCTCCGGTGTCTTTGAGTGTCGTAATGACAAGCACCTCCCGCAGATGCTGAAAATCAACGACCGGCGTAATGGTTCCTGATTTTGTCAGGTTATTTGCATTTTTTTCAATGGAGGCAATGTATCCAATCAGAATTCCTTCCTGATACTGATCCGACACATAAGAAGTCACGACCGGATCGCCGACCTTTACCTTATCATCTTCATCCCGGAGTTCTGTAAATGGTAACACTTTATCCTGATTCATGGACTTTAAGCTGCCACCGACATTGAAATTATCTTTTGTGGTCAGAACCATGGAACTTACATTACTGGAATCATCGATGATGCTTCGCACCTTGGCAAAATTCGGACCGACGTCTGTGACGATTCCGACCAGACCGCTTCCGGCAATGACGTTCATGCCTTTTTTGATGCCTTCTTTGGAACCTTTGTCAATCGTAAAACTTGAAAACCAGTTGGTTCCGTCCATGGCGATCACATTTGCTGCGACCTTCTGATATCCGGAATATTTATCATCCAGATCCAGAAGTTCCCGGTAATTGTCCAGTTCGTATTGTTCGAGCTTTGTGACGTTTAACTGATTGGTCAGATCGTCTACCTGATTTTGAAGCTTTTTGTTTTCTTTTAAAACTTCTCCAAGTGTTTGAAAGTCATTTGCTTTTCCTGAAATCCAGGAACCGGCATTGTTGATTCCCTTCTGCATCGGAACAAATACATATCCGGCAACTGAATTTAAAGGACCTCCGGAAAGATTAAATACCAGACTCGTAAACAGAGCAACAATACACACGCCGGTAAGGATCAGCAAAATATATTTACTTGAAAGATGCTTTTTCTTATTGCGAAAACTGCGAAATTTTTTCATAAAATCCTCGAATCCTTGTTTCTTACTTTAACGTAGTATTTTTCATGCTGAATGGAATCCGTTTATATTTGGAGTCCGTAGCAATCTTTGAAAGACCGCGGACTGCGCTCTCTTCCGGATTCTCACAGGTATTTACTTTAATATTTGTAATCTGTGTAAACAACTGGTCAAGATCTTTGATTTTTGATCCGCCGCCTGTGATATAAATACCTGCATAGATAATATCCCTGGCAAGTTCCGGTGGTGTTTTCTCCAGAATCAGTTTGATAGACGAACAGATCGATTCAAGATTTGCTTTGATTGCTTCATAGACAACCTCTGCGGTAATTTCACGTTCTACCGGAAGACCGCTTACGACATCCAGACCAACAACGGTCATCGTTTCCTGTCTTCCCGGAAGTCCGCTTCCAAGCTCTTCTTTTAATGCTTTGGCGGTTTTCTTTCCGATCACAAGGTTAAATTCCCTGCGGATATAGCTGATGATGGACTCATCGAGACGATTGGACCCGAAATGCATCAGATCACTGAGTACAAGTCCTCCGAGAGAAATCACAGAAATTTCGATCGTGTCTGCTCCCATATCCACGACCATGACTCCGGTAGGCTGATTTACATCAATTCCAAGTCCAACGGCATCTGCAAGTGGTTTTTCACAGAGCATAACGTTTTTCGGACGAAATTTGCTTTTATAAAAAAGTTCAAAGAATGCACGTTTTTCTACATCGGTAATGTCTGTTGGTACTGCGACAAGAAATTCTGCATTCTTTACTCTTCCTTTTAATTTTTTCTCAATATAATCAAAAATCATGGTCTGCAGAAAATTGTAATCTGCGATCACTCCCGTAGAAACCGGAAACGTAACGTTGATGCTTTCCGGTGCTTTTTCATACATTGCATAGGCATCATCGCCATACGCATAAATCTGCGTTTTGTTGATAATGGCAATGGTGTTTTTTTCAGATACCACTTTTCCACTGGATTTACTGAATACTTTAAAATTACATGTACCGAAGTCAATACCATAAATATTGTTACTCATTGTCTTCTCCCTTTTCTTGTGTTATAACAATTTATTTTCGCGAAAACTGAAATACTGCTGATCTCCGATTACGATATGATCAGCAAGGGTTAATCCCAACACCGAGGCGCCTGCCCGAATCTGTTCGGTAAGCTTTTTGTCTTCTGTGCTTGGAGTTGGGTCTCCACTCGGATGATTGTGCAGGATAACGATCATAACAGCATTTCGAAGCAGTGCTTTGCGAAACAGTTCCATGGGAGAAACATATGCATAACTGATGCTCCCGGTTGCGATTACACTGTCTCCTAAAAATTTGCATTTGGAATCAAAGAAAGCTGCCATAAAAGCCTCTTCCCTGCGGTGCCGGAGTTCTTCCATATAATAATCGGCGATGGAAGACGGACAGTTCATGGATAAATGATATCCGCGTCCGGTTCTGGCAATGCGCTTGGAAAGCTCCGCAATTGCTTTCAGCTGTGTTGCCTTGACCGGGCCAATGCCCCTGCGTTCTAAAAGCTGTTCATATCCGATTTCGTACAGATTCAAAAGATTTCCCTGACACTCCGACAAAAGATCACGTGCAAGATCCAAAGCCGTATAATCCTTTGTTCCTGTCTTTAATATAATTGCAAGAAGCTCTGCATCCGACAGCGCCTCTGCTCCAAGAATCTGAAAACGTTCGTAAGGACGTTCCGATTCCGGCAGGTTTTTCATTGAAATGTGACTCAAAACAGGTTCCTTTCTACTTTTCCGAAGCCACATGAAAACTCATATTATTTTAGCACAGTTCATCTATATTAACAAGGTTACGTTCATAAAGTTTCTGTAAAGACATAAGAATTCCAAGCTTCGCATGGTACCATGTCAGCCCCCCCTGAAAATAAACGGCATATGGCGGTTTCACCGGACCGTCTGCGGAAAGTTCGATGGAAGAACCCTGTACGAATGCACCTGCTGCCATAATAACGTCACAGTCATAACCAGGCATTGCCCATGGCTCCGGAGTGACATAGCTGTCTACCGGTGCAGCAGCCTGAATTCCTTCACAGAAAGCAATCATGGCATCCCGGTTTTGAAATTCCACAGCCTGAATAATGTCATGGCGGCTTTCTGTACTGTCCGGAACCACTTTATACCCCAGTTTTTCATAAATATCTGCCGCAAAAATGGCTCCCTTTAAGGCACCGCTTACAACGGTCGGTGCAAGAAAGAGACCCTGATAAAAGGACTGGATCACACCAAGCGAAGCTCCTACTTCTTTTCCGAGTCCAGGGGAAGTCAGGCGGTATGCCGCATTTTCCACACATT
>OGZW01001329.1_pt1 | contig 20096 bp, 14 predicted proteins | sample 1577001 | NCBI WGS metagenome assembly OGZW01 (sample SAMEA3541519, study PRJEB24748) | human gut metagenome | biome: human gut; feature: human-associated habitat; material: faeces | place: China | collected 2012 | reverse complement strand
CCGCCACGGCCCGCTGCTCACGCCTCTCTCTCCCCGTCGAAACCATTACAGCCCCGCATATTCGGTGGGGTGTCCCCCACCGGGAAAGTGAAGTGAAAACAACCTTATCGCTGCGTTTTCATAGCGCGGTCAATATCGCGCTTGGCATCGCGCGCCGCAGCAGACGCACGCTTGTCATACAGCTTTTTGCCCTTACACAGGCCCAGTTCCAGCTTGACGCGACCTTTTTTGAAATAGAGCGACAGCGGAACCAGCGTGTATCCCTGCAGCTTGATTTGCTGGCTCAGACGGCGGATCTCTGCCTTGTGTGCCAGCAAACGCCGCGGGCGGCGCGGATCTTTATTGAAGATGTTTCCCTGCTCGTAAGGGCTGATGTGAATGCCCTTTGCAATCAGCTCTCCATCGTCAATATCGGCCCAGGAATCCTTCAGGTTTACCCCGCCGGCGCGCAGACTTTTGACCTCGGTGCCGACCAGCTCGATGCCGGTCTCCAACGCCTCGATCACAAAGTACTCATGGCGTACCTCGCGGTTGACGGCAATCATTTTTTTTCCGCTTTTGTCCTCAGCCATGGGTACACCTCCTTTGCACTGGCAGGATACTCATTGTAGCGCACCTGCGCTTAAAAGTCAAGAAAAATTGTGTCACAGCTCGCCGCGGCCTGCCATGGCGCGGTAAAGGGTGGTTTCATCGGCATATTCCAGACTGGAGCCGACAGGCAGGCCGTAGGCAAGGCGGGTCGTTTTGACGCCAAGCGGCTTGATAAGCTTGGCGATATACATGGCGGTGGCTTCCCCCTCGACCGTGGGACTGGTGGCCATAATGACCTCCTTGACAGTGTCATTCAGGCGGGCCAGCAGCTCCTTGATGCAGAGCTGATCGGCACCGATGCCGTCCATGGGCGAGATTGCGCCGTGCAGTACATGGTACAGACCATTATACTCATGGGTACGCTCGATGGCTTTGATGTCGCGGGGGGATTCTACCACGCAGATCACGCTGCGGTCCCGCTTTTGGGACGCACAGATCTTGCAGACATCACCTGTGGTGAAGTCCTGACAGATACGGCAGCGGTGCAGATCCTTTTTGGCGTGCTCGATAGCCTGAGCCAGCTCCATCGCCTGTTCCGCAGGCATGGACATGACCTGATAAGCCATACGCACGGCGCTTTTGCGGCCGATACCGGGAAACCGGGCGAACTGGTCAACCAGATTTTCCAGCGGCTCCGTTTTTTGAAACATGGTGTGCCTCTCAGCCCAGGCCGGGGATGTTCAGACCGCCGGTCATCTTGGACATTTCCTCCTCGGAGTCCTTGTCAACCGCGGAAGAAGCGCTGTTGACGGCAGCTGCGATGAGGTCCTCCAGCATCTCGATATCGTCCGGATCAACAGCCTCAGGCTTGATCTTGACGGCGGTGATCTCGTGCTTGCCGTTCATCGTGACAGTGACCATCTCACCGCTGGCGGTGCCGGTATATTCCTTGGCCTCCAGCTCTTCCTGTTTGGCGCGGATATCATCCTGCATCTTCTGGACCTGACGCATCATGGCGTTGGGATCGGGACGGCCGTAGCCTTTGGGCAGTCTTGCTTTCATAGGTTTTTCCTCCAAATAAATTTACTTGTCAATGATTTTCAGGTCAACGCCCAGCGCCTGCATGGTGTGCAGGGTTTCATCCAGGCTGACAGCGGGGCTGCCGTTTTCGGCGGCTTTCGGCTCTTCATAAGGGCCGATGCTGTACTTGGTTTTGGAAACGCGGTAAATCGCTTCCTTCAGCCGCTTGCTGACCTCGCGGTTGCTGCGGATATAATCCCGGAAGGCATCGCTGCATTCAAACAGCACACGCTTTCCGTCACAGTAGGCTTTTGTGCCCCGCAGAAAAGAAATCAGCATGGCATCATTCTCTTCAAGGTCGGACAGCACAGCAGGCCAGAAGCCGAACGGCTCCAGCGGGCCGGCAGAACGCGCCGGCTCCGCTTTGCGCGGTGCGGGCTGTGCGGCCGGCACGGTCTGTTGGGGCGCGGGTTTTAACTCGGGCTGCAGGAACGGCGGGTCGTCATCAATGGGCGGCGGCAGATCATCCGGCTCAGCCGAAGCAGCAGGTACAGCGCTTGACTGCGCAACCGGGGGCACGATGGTAGCAGCCGACTGCACAGGCGGTGCGGATGCAAAGGCCTGCGGTGCTGCGGGGGCCGCGACCTGCTGTACCACAACAGGGGCGGCGGCAGTGATCTCCGGCTGCGTCAGCGAAAAGACAGCCAGCTCCAGTTCGATGCGCTGGTCGGTGCCGCGGCTCATCTTCTCAAGTGCGGAGCCGAAGGCGTTGATAGCGCGGATGGCATCGCCCTGCGGGAAATCCTGGCGCTGATTGTAGGCAGCCTCCTCCTCGGGAGAGATACCGGCCAGCAGTGCCGTGCCGCCCGGCAGGGCGCTGAGCATCAGGTTTCGGTAATGACCGGCAAGCTCTATGCAGAGGCGCCGCATGTCAACACTCTGCTGGCGCAGGGCGGCAATCTTTTCAAGCGCGGCAACCGAATCCCCGGCTGCGATCGCATCACTGATCTCAAACAGGTATCCCCTGTCTGTGACGCCTGCCATACGGCGTACCAGCGCTTCATCTACCTTATTATCCACACCGGCGCAGGTGTCGAGTATAGACAGTGCATCACGCATGGCACCATCGGCCAGGCGGCCAATCAGCTGTGCGGCGTTTTCGTCCAGATCGATTTTTTCCTGCCCGGCTACATAAAGCAGGCGTTTGGCAATGTCATCTGCCGTGATACGGGTGAAATCGTACCGCTGACAGCGGCTCAGGATCGTGACAGGGACCTTCTGAACCTCGGTCGTTGCCAGAATGAAGATGACATGCTCGGGCGGCTCCTCCATCGTTTTCAGCAGTGCATTGAAGGCTGCCGTGGAGAGCATGTGGACCTCGTCAATGATATAGACCTTGTACTTGCAGACCGAGGGCAGATACGCCACCTCGTCCCGCAGGTCGCGGATGTCGTCAACGCCGTTGTTGGAGGCAGCGTCCATCTCGATGATGTCCATGACAGCGCCGGAGTCGATACCCTTGCAGATCTCACATTCGCCGCAGGGGTCAGGGCTGGAGGTATCCAGACAGTTGACCGCCTTGGCGAAGATCTTGGCGCAGGTCGTTTTGCCGGTGCCGCGGGTGCCGGTGAACAGATACGCATGGCCGATGCGGCCCGCTGCAATCTGGTTTTGCAGGGCTGTGACGATGGCTGTCTGGCCGACAACATCTGCAAAGCGCTGGGGGCGCCATTTGCGGTATAAGGCGCGGTACATCTGCCCACCTCCCGTTAAGATACAAATAAAGCGGGCAGAGCACGCGGCTGCGCTGCTTTGCGTACAGATGCAGGCTTGACCGCGGCACTGTGCAAGCACCGCTTAATGCTGCTCGGTTCCCCGCCTGACATGGTTCACAGGCTGCCCACGCGCGGGACCTGCATCTGTACGCGAAACAGCGCAATTCAGCCCTGTCCGCTTTTAGTATTATACAATAAGTCCCGGATAAATGCAAGCGTTTTCCGTCAATCTTCCTGCAGGCGCTCCACCATCTTGTAAAGGGACTCGGCACTGTTGAAGTTCTGCGGCATAATTTCAGAGGCCGGGATAGAGAGGTCATACGCCTCATTCAGTGCGGAGATGATCTGCAGGATGTCGAAGGAATCGAGAATGCCGTCATCAATCAGCGTGGTGCAGGTCGTGAAATCCACATCCTCTTTGATCTCGCTCAGGATTTCCAGTAATTGTTCCATAATAATGCTCCTTTTTGGTTTATAAACCTCCCAACGGGGTGTTGAGGGGATGAGTTGGTGTGAAGCCGCGGACAAGCTGCGGCGCGCCGTTTTGCCACAGAACGATCTGCGGCAGGTCGCGGCTGAGGAAAAGACCCAGTCCCTCTGTGACAGAGTAAGCGCCGGCGTTTTCAAAGGCGAGCAGGTCGCCGGGCTGCAACCCGGTCAGGGAGATGCTGCGCACCAGAACATCATTGGTCGTACACAGGCTGCCGCAGAGCGTCCAGTCCTGCTGCGTCCCCTGCTGCGCGGCAAAATGGCGCAGGTGCGGGCGCTTCATTCCCATGATCTGTCCCAGATAGTTCAGGTGGTTCATGCCGCCGTCCACAATGCAGTAGTGCTGGCCATCATGATCCTTGCAGTCCATGGCGGTTGTCAGGTAAAAGCCGCATTCGGCGGTGTAAAAGCGGCCCATCTCAACAGTCAGGTGCGCCCACCCTGCAGCCTCCTGCAGTGCAGGGGCGAGGGCTCTGGCAGGGGCAAGGGTGTCGGTGAAGTCATCGCCGTCAAAGTACGGCACAGGCAGGCCGGGGCCATATTCCAGTTCCGGCAGGCGCAGACCGAAGGTCTGCTCGATCTCATCATAAAGCGCCTGCAGCATGGTCAGCTCTTTTTGCTGGGAGGTCAGCTTTTTGCGCTGGGTGCCGACAAAATAGTGAATGCCGATAAAGTCAAGATCCGGTGTTTCTGCGCGGTTTTTTAAGGCGTAAAAAAGATCCTGCTTCGACATGCCGAACTGACTGCCGGCGTTCAGCCGCAGCAGCACAGGCAGACGGCGGCCCGCCGCGCGGGCAGCCTCCTGCAGATAGCGAACCTGCAAAAGGGATTCTGCGGTGTAGCTTCCGGCACCGTCTGCGACGGCACGGGCAATGTCGGCAGGTGTTTTGTTGACGCCGGAATAGATGACACGCGCATCCGCTGCCTGCAGGCTCTCGCATACGGACAGTTCGCCGGGGCTGCATACCTCCAGCCGCGCGGTGACGGCAGACATGGCGGGCAGCAAAAACGGATTGGCCTTGATGGAATAGCAGAGCCGGATGTCAGGGCCGAAAACCGCTTGTATGGCGCGCACACGCGCCTGCAGGGCATCCACATCAAAGACAAAGGTCGGCGTGCCGTAAGCGGCCGCAAGCTGCTGTAAAATGGCATCTGTCATTTTCGGGCTCCTTTTTTGGTCAGTGCGGCCAGTGCCGTGCGGTCGATCTTGCCGTTTTTGTTCATCGGCAGCTCGTCTAGCTGCAGGGCCGTGTTCGGCTGCATAAAGGGCGGCAGAGTTGTTTTGAGCGCGGCCAGCAGGGCCGCTTTCTCGCAGCTGCCGGTATAGAACAGGTGCAGCCGCTGCTTCTCTGCATCAAAGATGCAGCAGGCGCGCGTCACAGTATCGCAGCGCATGGCTGCGGCCTCGATCTCGCCCAGCTCTACGCGATGGCCCATGTGCTTGATCTGAAAATCCTTGCGGCCTATGTAATAAAATTCCCCCGCCGCATCGCAGCGTGCAAGGTCGCCGGTGCGATAGATGCGCTCATACCAGCGGGTGTTCAATGGATTTTGGGTGAAGGCCTGCGCCGTGCGGGCCGGGTCGGCGTAGTAGCCAAGCGCCAGCGCCGTGCCGGAAACACACAACTCCCCTGCCTGGCCGGGCTCGGTGACAAGGCGGTCGTTTTCGTCCAGCAGAAAAACCTTTTCATTGGGGAAGGCGTGTCCGATGGGAAGCACCTCCTCCGGGGCAAAGGCACGATCCGGCAGGATGTAGTAGGTGCAGTTGCAGGTGATCTCAGTAGGGCCGTAGAGGTTTACGAAACGGGCCTGCGGCAGGGCGGCCTTCCATTTATTGAGATGCTTTATGGGCATGACCTCGCCGCTGAACAGCACCTGCCGTACTGCGGAAGGCACGCGGTAGCCGAAGCCGTTCATGATCGAGACAAAGCACATCGCGCTGACAGCCCAGACCAGCGTTGTGACGGCATGGTCTGCCAGATAGTCCATCAGCTTGGTGGGCTGGCTGAAATAGGCACGCGGGATGATCTGCACCTTGGCACCGGTGTATAAGGCGGTGTAGAGATCCTTGACTGAAACATCAAAGTCAAACGGAGCCTGATTGCCGAGAATGTCCTGCGCTTTTATGCCAAAGATGGTGGCAAACTGCGGGATAAAGTCCAGCACCGAGCGGTGGCTGACCGTGACCCCTTTGGGAACGCCGGTGCTGCCGCTTGTAAAGTTGATGTACAGCGGGTCTACATCTACAGCCTGCGCACGGCGGGCAGCCAGCAGCGAAGGCTGTACCGCTGCTGTGAGCAAATCCTCCAGCAGGTAAACGCTGCAGCAGCAGCCGAGCGCTGCGGCGGCGTCCGCATGGTCGCGGTCAGTGATGAGCAGGCACGGCTGCAGGGTGTTCAGCACCTGCTGTGTGCGGGCGGCAGGCTGGCGGGTGTCCAGCACGGAATAGCAGCAGCCCGCATAGACAGTGCCGAGCATTGCGGCGAAAACCGGCGCGGATTTTTCCAGATAGAACGCGACCGGGCAGCGCGGCGCGGTATGACCGGCCAGAAAGCTGCCGGCGCGGCGGGCGTTTTCTGCCAGCTGCGCCCAGGTGTAGTCCTGCTGCGCATCGCCGACAGCGATCCTCTCCGGAGTGCGGGCTGCAGTAGCTTCAAGCCAATCCAGAATATTGGTCTGCATATAAAATCTCTTTTCTTAGAAGTTTGCGTAAAGGAAACCGGAGGTCTCGGTCACGCAGATGAAGCTGAGGGTGACCAGAAACATCACAAGGTAGTAAAGACCCCAGCGCAGGGCCAGCGGCAGCCGCTGAACCTCTGTATACGGCTCGCGGCCGAACTCTGCAATCAGGCTGTGAACAAAGACCAGCACAGTGCTGATGGCAACGATGCCCCACGCCGGCCCCGTGACGGCTGCAAAGGCGGCGGGCGCCTCAGCGGTCAGCGCCTCGGGGTGGAAGCTCACAAAGGTGTTGCGCAGATAGGCGGCTCCGAGGGAAAGTCCCACCCGGTCAAAATACCAGCCGATATTAACGATCACGAAGGTCCGCAGGATGCGGAAGATGTGCCATGCACGGCTCTCGGTGGGGATATGCAGGGCGGTGTTCATTTTTTTGAAAGCAGGCTCGAGCAGATCGGCAAGGGCAATGACCATACCGTTATACAGGCCCCAAACAAGGTAATGCGCCTGCGGACCATGCCAGATGCCGACTACGGCAAACACCAGCAGGTTGGCAGCCGCGGCCGGCAGAACACGGCCGAAGTGCTTGCCCCAGTGCCCGGTGGCCCATTTGCCGAGCCGCTGCATCGGCTTGGTCAGTGCGAACGGGTAGAACAGATAATCACGCATCCATGCGCCGAGGGAGATATGCCAGCGACGCCAGAAATCGCCCAGCGAGGTAGAAAAATATGGCTGACGGAAGTTGGGCATCATCTCAATGCCGAACAGCTGCGCGACACCCAGCACCATGTCGATGCCGCCGGAAAAATCCGCATACTGCTGCAGCGAATAGAGCAGGATCGCCAGCAGTGCCATCGACCCGGCGAGGGTGGGATCGTTCCGGTCAAGGATCGCGGCAATCGTTGGTGCAGTCAGGTTGGCAATGGCATACTTTTTCATCGCACCGAACAGGATCACAAAGAGGGCGCGTTTGGTGCGCTCCCACTCCCAGGAATGCGCGGCGGTCAGTTGGGGCTCCATTGCTCCGTACCGGTTGATGGGGCCTTGGATCAGCTGCGGAAAAAACGAAATAAACAGCAGAAACCGAGCCGGGTTCTTTTCAGCCGGGTGACGGCCGCGGAAGCAGTCGATCAGATAACCGACCGCCTGAAAGGTGTAAAAGCTGATGCCGAGCGGCATGACCAGCCCCAGCGCCGAGGGTGCGGTGGCGGCTACCGTACCAGCCAGCAGGCGTGCAAAATATGACCAATATTTAAAATAGCCCAGCACTAAGAAATTTGTGACCAGCACAAGCGCAACAACGCCCTTTTTGCGGCGCTGTGTCTTGGCCTTGACAGCTTTCTTTTCGTCCTTTGTGATGCCGGGCGCTTTGCGCCGTGCGGCGCAGTCCGCGTCAAGACGGGCAAGCCACAGCCCGCCGCCCCAGACTGTCAGTGCTGTAAAAAGCAGAAAGAAAATTCCCTGCCAACCGCTTGCTGCAAAAAAGAAAAGGCTGAGCACCAGCAGGCAAAGCCACTGGCAGCGGCGCAGCACGGTGTAATACAGCACCAGCCCGACTGTGACGAGAAGGACAAAACTCAAGGAATACAGTTCCACACTACACCATCCATTAAATCAGTGATCGACAGAGCATTCATAATAGCGGTCAAACGCAGTATCCGTACCGGAAACGCGCGCATTGACGCGAAATTGATAGGTCCCCTGTTCTGTAAGCGGGAACTCTGCCCATGTGCGATCCGAATAATCGGAGATTTTTTGATAATCCGTATCATTTGGTCCTTTTGCCCAGAATTCATATTCCGGCTTTACGGCAGGCCCCTGGTAGGAGGTGGCAAGCAAAACGACCTTGTCAGGATGTACCTCCGGGGTTATGTACACATTTGTGATGAAATCGGCGTTGGCCAAATATTCGTCCGGCGTTATAAAAAGACTCTCTACATCCTGTCCATGCTCCAGCAAGTCGAGAAAGGTAGCCATGCTTTGACAGAAAGCACGACCGCCCGTTCTATTCATGTGGGTTTGGTCACTGTAATAGTCAGGCTCGACGCTCAAGAACAACTCCGGCTTGGCGAGGTTGAAGTCATAGTAGGCGGCACCGTACTGTGCGCAGAGTTGCTTGAAGTAGGCATAATCCTCAAAATAGGTTTGATAGCTGATGATATCAAGAGTCGTTTTGGGCGCAGAGATGACCATGAGCGGAACGCCCTTTTCCTGACACAATGTCATCATGTCTGTAAGCTCATCAATATGCAGCTGTTGGAAATCATGAGATGTCCAGTTCCAGGTGTTCTGGTTTCCGATAGTGTTGAAATCTACAACTGCATCGTAGCCGTTATCCTGACGGTGTGCGATGCGTGCAGACAGGCGCTTATAGGCACCGGCCGCCTTTTGCCGGATAGCGGCCGGCCAGTCAGTCGGCCAGCGGCCGCTTTGCCACGGGAAAAATGCATTCAGTGAACCGTCCGTTGTAAAATTGTCCCGGTTTGTTATATGGCGAAAAAATTCGATGGGGACATCCTTGAGAGAGGCTGTCTGCAGATCAGCGTAGAAAAAAGCTTTCTGCGCCTTGGGAAAAGGATCGCCGGTCATGTTGGCAAGGTCCATTACAAGTATGACCCTCTCCGGCGTGTGCTCCCGCAGGACGGTTTCGAGTGCGATTTTTGACATATCCCAGCTTTGAGCGTTTGTCGCCATCAGGCTGACGGTCTTTCCCGTTGCTGCAGACAGTTCGTCCTCCGGCAGTGAGCAGGAGGCAAGTGACGAACCGATTACAGCAATGTCGACCTGTTCCTTTTCATGGTATGCGCGCCACATGGCAAGGCTGGAACCATTGTCCGGCGGCATAAAGCAACAGAGGATAAGATTCAAAAAGACGAAAATCGCCAGAAAAGCGGCGACCTTAACAGCATGTTTCAAAAGAAAACTCCTGTAAACCATACAAAATAAGGAAAATGCAGAAAAACGCTAGACAAACTTAGTATACCGTATTTTTACAGAAACTGCAAGGTGTATGGGGTCATACTTGTATTTTTTACAACTGATTGCGAAAAAACCGCGTTTCATCAGCGAAACGCGGCGGTGGTATTATCCCAAAAGCTGCTTGGCCAGATCGGCGCTGGCCTTGGCATCCTTGCAGTAGTAATCGGCACCAATGTCCCGGGCATAGTCCGGTGTAAGAACGGCGCCGCCCACCATGACCTTACAGTCTAGCCCGGCGGCGTGCAGCGCCTCGATCGTGGCCTGCATATTGGGGACGGTGGTCGTCATCAGGGCAGACAGACCTACGAGCTTTGCACCCGTCTGGCGCACAGCCTCCACCACGCGCTCGGGGGCAACATCGCGGCCAAGGTCAAGCACATCGTACCCGTAATTTTCCAGAATAACACGGACGATGTTTTTGCCGATGTCGTGTACATCGCCCTTGACAGTGGCAATGACGATTTTGCCCTTGCTGCCCTGTGCCTGCCCGGAGGCGGCGATTTTCGCCTTGATGGACTCAAAGGCGGCTTGGGCTGCGGTGGCTGCCTGCAGCAGCTGCGGCAGGAAAACAGTCCCCTTCTCAAAGCCATCCCCCACGGCATCCAACGCGGGGATCAGAGAGGCGTTTACGACATCAAGCGGCTCCCGCATCGTCAGGGCAGCGTCTGCGGCAGCGCGGGCCTCGGCCTTCAAGCCGCGCCGCACCGCCTCAAACAGTGCATCTCCGCCCGGGGCAGCCGCGCCGACCTCGGCCACGGTGGCAGCGGACTTGCTCGTCTGGGTGGTCTGGATCTGTACATCGGCGTAGGCGGCTACATAGTCGGAGCTTTGCTTGTCCTGACTTGTCAGCACCCGGTAGGCGCGCACGGCGGCCATCATCTCCGGCGTGTTGGGATTCATGATGGCAAGGTCAAGCCCGGCCGACATGGCCATTGTCAGGAAGGTGGTGTTCAGATAGCCGCGGTACGGCAGACCAAAGCTGATGTTGGAAACGCCCAGCACCGTGCGCACACCCAACTCTTTTTTGCAGCGGGTCAGCGCCTCCAGCGTCTGAACAGCCCCCTCCTGCTGGGCGCTGGCGGTCAGCGTCAGGCAATCGATGTAAATATCCTCATTCGGGATACCGGCCGCATTGGCGGCAGCGGCAATGCGCTTTGCAATGGCAAAGCGCCCCTCGGCATCAGCCGGGATGCCGTGCTCGTCCAATGCCAGACCGACAACGGCAGCGCCGTATTTCTTGCAAAGAGGCAGGATGGTGTCCAGCGTCTTTTGCTCGCCGTTGACCGAGTTGACGATGGGCTTGCCGTTGTAGATGCGCAGCGCACGGGAAAGAGCCTCCGGATTGGAGGAATCAAGCTGGAGCGGCAGATCCGTGATGGCCTGCAGGTCCTTGACCAGATGCTCCAGTGTGGCGGCCTCGTCAATACCGGGCAGACCGGCATTGACATCCAGCACCTGGGCACCGGCCTCGGCCTGAGCTACGGCCTGTGCGCAGGGATAGGCGCTGTCACCGTCCCGCAAAGCCTGCTGCAGACGCTTTTTGCCGGTGGGATTGATGCGCTCTCCCACAACGGTGATACCGTCCACCTCGACAAAGCGAACCGGCGTGCACAGACAGCTGCGGCGGATAGGAATTTTTTCAGCAGGAACCAGCGGGGCAAAGGTCTGCTGCAGCTTGGCGATAAAGGCAGGCGTTGTGCCGCAGCAGCCGCCCACCATCGAAACACCGATCGAGGCATACGCCTTCATCTCGGCGGCAAATTCCTCGGCGTTCAGGTTGTAGCTGCCGTCCGGGTTGGGCAGACCGGCATTGGGCTTGACAAAAACAGGCACACCGGCGGGGACGCTGCGGCAGAGCCGCTGTGCAAACGGCAGGATCTCCTTGGGACCCAGCGAGCAGTTGATGCCCACGGCATCGGCACCGAGGCCGGCTGCCGTGACGGCGTAGCTTTCCACCGTACAGCCGGTAAAGGTGCGGCCGCGGCTCTCAAAGCTCATCGAGGTAAAGACCGGCAGGGCGCAGTTTTCCTTGGCGGCGAGAATAGCCGCTTTCAATTCATACAGATCCGTCATCGTTTCCAGAAAGACAAGATCCGCCCCGGCTGCTGCACCGGCACGGATGACCTGCGCAAACTCGGCGTAGGCATCCTCAAAGCTGAGGGTGCCGGCCGGAACCAGCAGCTCGCCCAAAGGGCCAATGTCCAAGGCCACCAGTGCGCCGGTTTCTGCGGCGGCGCTGCGCGCACAGGCAATCGAGGCAGAAACGACCTGCTCGACCGTGCAGGGGCAGCCTGCAAGCTTTTTGGCGTTGGCACCAAAGGTGTTGGCCAGCAGGATGTCCGCGCCTGCGCGGGCGTAATCGCCGTGGATGGCGGTCAGGGTATCCGGCATTTCCAGAGCGGCCAGCTCGGGCTTTTGCCCGGGCTGCAGGCCGCGGGTCTGCAGCTGGGTGCCCATGCCGCCGTCCAGAAGGACAAAGCGCTTACGGTCAAAAACTTCACGGATCTGCATACGATTCTCCCCTATCGATCTTGTTTGAAACAGGTCGTGCCGCGCTTGCGGAACGAACAGGTATCCCGCAGATGGCAGGTCGCACAGCCTGCACGGGTGCCGGTCACAGGGTGATCGGCAATGCCTACAATGGCGGTGGTGCTTTTGCGGGGGGTCAGCAGGTGCTGGGGGGTCACAGCCAGACCGCAGCCTCGCACACTGTCCACGGTCAGGCAAAGGGTATCGTTCAGCTCCAGCGGGCAGTCACCATAGCCGGGGGCATAGCGCCCGGTCATGAAATCGCCCTGCGCCTGCACAGCGGCGCGCAGCTCGCTTTCCAGCGCATCACAGACCTGCTCCAGCAGCACGGAGGCCAGCGCATCGGCGGCGGTTGCCAGCGCAATGTCGGATACCTCCATCCGGCGCAGCAGCTTGTCGATCTCAGACCCAAGGGTCGCAGCCAGCAGCAGCACTTCTCCGCAGCCGAGCAGATGACGGGTAAGATCTGTGCCGCAGTCCTCAAGCGGCAGTGCTGTGCGCGGCAGGCGGCGGTATACGGCGCGCGGAGCAGCCGCTGCCAGCACCTGCTCCTCCGCCTTGTCCAACAGGGCTGCGGTAGCGGAGTCCGGTGTCCAACCGGCGGCCCCCATATAGCGCAGCGCTGTGGCGCGGTCAATGGCGGCAGGCTTGCGGCGCTCCATTACAGCAGATCCCGGATGCCATCGTAGACCTTGGCGGCCACGGCGGCATCGTTCATGGCATACAGGTGGATGCCATCGGCGCCGCCCTCGATCAGATCGCGCAGCTGCTTGACGGCATAGTCGATGCCGGCATCATACAGCGAGGCCGGATCGTCCTGATAGCGGGAGATCATACGGGTAAACTCCGAGGGCAGGCTGGCCGAGGAAAGCGAAACTGTGCGCTCGATCTGGCTGCGCTTGACGATCGGCATAACACCAGCCGAGACAGGCAGCGTGATGCCGGCGCGGCGCGCCAGATTGAGGAAGCGATAAAAATGCATGTTGTCAAAGAAAAGCTGGGTCACAAGATGCTCGGCACCGGCGGCCTGCTTGATCCGCAGATTCTCAACATCGTGCAGCAGGGTGTCTGCCTCGGGGTGCCCCTCCGGGTAGCAGGCACCATGTACCGAGAAATCCGGCTTCTTCCATTTAATGAAGGAGGTCAGGTCGCTCGCGTGGTGGAAGTCCGGGCTTTCGGGGCGGGTGGGGCTGCGGTCGCCCCGCAGGGCCAGCACATCGCGGACGCCGACAGCCTCGAGCTGGTCGAGAATCTCAGCCGCGCGGATCTGGTCATTGCCCATGCAGATCAGATGCGCAAGCGTGGGGACCTGCAGCTCGTTCTGGATATAGTCGGCAACCTCGGCAGTAGAAACGCCGCCGGCAGAGCCGCCCGCGCCGAAGGTGACGCTGATGAACCCGGGGTTGAGCGTCTGCATCTGCTGCAGGGTGGCTTTCAGCTTATCCATCTGGGTGGTCTGTCTCGGCGGAAAGCACTCGATCGAGAAAACACAGCGTTTGGCTTTGAATTGTTCGGTGATCGTCATTTGTAACTCCTTGTCGTTACGCCGCAGGCGCGCAGGCATCTGCGGTGGTCTCCACGCTGAGCGTGTTATTCTGCCATAGAAAGGTGAGGCTGCCCTCCAGATCGGTGCGGTACACCTCGGCCCCGGCGGCCGCAAAGCTTTCGAGTGCGGCACTGTGGGGGTGGCCGTAATCATTATCAAGCCCGCAGCTGACAGCCACGGCTGCAGGCTTGACAGCCTGCAGAAATGCTGCACTGTTGGAGGTATACGACCCATGATGCCCTGCCTTGTAAAGCACGGCATGCAGGGCAGGGCCGTAGGTATCAAGAAGCCGCTGCTCAGCGGCTTCCTCGGCATCGCCGGTGTCGAGAAAACGGAAGTCTCCGGCCGTGAACATCGTGCAGAGCGAAATATCGTTGACGCTTGCGGCATCTCCGCTGCCGCCCTGCAGGATCATGAGTGTGCCGCCGCCCAGCGGGTAGCGATCCCCAGACTCCGCAGTGATTAGCTCGGTGCCGCTTTCTGCGGCACATTCAGCCAGCTGGCGGGGCCAGTCAGCGGTATCATCAGCGCCCGGCTCCCACAGAGGCAGCAAAAGCTGTTTGACCGGGAAATCGGAAAGCACCGCCCGGGCATTGCCGGTATGGTCGGCGTGGGGATGCGTGAGCACCAGATAGTCCAGCGATTCGACATCGAGTGCATGCAGGTCGTAGAGCAGTGCATCCTCGGCCTCGGCGGGGCCGGTGTCTATCAGGCAGTACGCACCGTCCTGACAAATCAAAACAGCGTCCCCCTGCCCGACATCCAGCACATACACAGCGGTGCTGCCGGGTGCAGGTTTTGGTGCGCTTTCCTCCGTGCGGAGCGGTACGCCCAGCGCAGCGCGCAGCTGCTGCCAGTCTGGCAGGGGGCCGCGGCCGCCCGCCAGCTGAATGACAAAGGCAAAAAGCAGCAGCAACCCAGCCAGCACAGCGGCTGCGATGCGACAGCCCTTCTGCTTATTCATCATACTGACCGTTGAGCTTGCGCTCCTCCCACTGGGCTTTTGTCACCAGCACGGCACGGGGTTTGGCACCCTCATAGGGGCCAATAATCTTTTCCTGCTCCATCTGGTCCATGATGCGGGCTGCGCGGGCGTAGCCCAGCTTGCAGCGGCGCTGCAAAAGGCTGGTGCTGGCCTGTCCGGCCTCGATGACGCACTCAACAGCCTGCTCAAACATGGCATCCAGTGCACCGCCTGCATCGCCGTCATCGTCCCCGCCGCGCTTGCTGCCTTTTTCGGCAACGGCGCGGCGCTCCATCTCGGCAATCATTTCCTCATCGTACTGTGCGGTGGAGGTGGACTTGATAAAGCTCAGCACAGCGCCGATCTCCTCATCAGTGACAAAGGTACCCTGCACGCGGACCGGCTTCGATGCGCCGACCGGCAGGAAGAGCATGTCACCGTTGCCCAGCAGCTTTTCGGCACCGCCGGAGTCCAGAATGGTACGGCTGTCGATCTGGCTGGAAACGGCAAACGCAATACGGCTGGGGATGTTGGCCTTGATAAGGCCGGTGATGACATCGACACTGGGGCGCTGGGTCGCAACGATCAGGTGGATACCGGCAGCACGGGCCTTCTGCGCAATGCGGCAGATATAATCCTCGACCTCCTTGCCGGCGACCATCATCAGATCCGCCAGCTCGTCAATGACGATGGCGATATAGGGCAGATGCTCCATGCCCGTCTGGGCGGCCAGCTTGTTGTAGGCCTTGATCTCACGGACATTGTTCTCGGCAAAAAGCTTGTAGCGGCGCTCCATTTCAGCTACGCTTGCACCCAGCGCACCGGCCGCCTTGCGCGGCTCGGTCACAACGGGCATCAGCAGATGCGGGATGCCGTTGTACTCCGCCAGCTCAACGACCTTCGGGTCGATGAGGATGAGCTTGACATCCTCCGGGCCGGAGCGGAACAGGAAACTGATGATGATAGAGTTGACACAGACGGATTTACCGCTGCCGGTAGAGCCGGCAATCAGCAGGTGCGGCATTTTGCACAGGTCAGCGACCTGCGCCGTGCCGGCAATATCCTTGCCAAGCGCCATCGTGAGGGGGCTGCGCATGTTGATGTAATTCTGGGATTCAAAGACCGCGCGGATGTTGACCGTGGAGCGGATCTTATTGGGAACCTCGATGCCGACTGCGGGCTTGCCGGGGATGGGGGCCTCGATGCGCACGCCCGCCGTGGCAAGATTCAGTGCAATATCATCGGAAAGGCTGGTGATGCGGCTGACCTTGATGCCTGCCTGAGGCTGCAGCTCATACCGGGTGACAGAGGGACCGCGGCAGATGTCGAGCATGGTGGTCTTGACGCCGAAGCTGTCCAGCGTATTTACCAGAATATCAGCGTTTTTCTTCATCTCGCGGGCGGCACCAGCCTCGTCATCGGGGCGGGTCGCGTTGAAGAGATTCAGCGACGGATAGCAGTAGGGCTCAGGCGGCTGCTCCACGGAGGTGGGCAGGCGCATGGCGTTCGGGTCAGCCTTGGCCGCACAGGGCGGTGTATGGACCGGCGCACCGGCTGAGTTGCCGACGGCAGTGCTGACCTGCACGCGGGCAGCCTGCCCCTGCTGAGGTACGGTAAAGCTGCTCTGGGTCGTCTCGGCAGCCGGGCGGGTCATGGGCTGTGCTGCGGGTGTGCTGTTGGCAGCGGGAGCCGCTGCAGGCTCTGCCGCCATAGCGTCCAGCATCTCGGACACCGAGCGGCCGGATTCCCAGGCGGCGCTGACTGCGCTGCCTGTATCACTGAAGCTGCCGCCCAGCGTCGGAATCGGTGCGGCGATGGGGGCTGCCGGGGTTGCAGGAGCGGGCGCACCCAGCGGGGGCATGTCCTTTGCAGCCATACCGGCGGCAAGATCCGCCGGAGAGAGAACTACGGTATCGCCCTGTACCCGCCCGGTCATGTCGAGCTGCGGCAGCTGCACGGGGGTCTGCTCCGGCTCCTCCTCCACAGGGATGAGCGGTGTGTCAAAGCGCGGCTCCTGCGGCACCGGGGTCAGCGGGGTCTCAAACTCTGCAGGCACAGGCAGTTCAAGGGTCGTCTCGGCGCTGACCTCCTGCGGGGTATAGTAGGGGGCATGGCCGCTGACGGCACGGTTGATCAGGGCGTCCAGCTCATCAATGGGCTGCTGGGCAGCCGGTGCAGCAGCGGGCGCTGCCGGTTCCTCGGCAGGCTCTAGCTGCAGCTCAAAGTCCTCCTGCGGGGCAGGCGCGGGCTGCGGCGGCTGGGCGTAATGCAGCGGGCTGCTGGTCTTGCCGGACAGAGGGTCCATGCCGAAGGTGCCGCCCGGCCCGATGCTGACCGGCTCAAGCGGGTCGTTGGCCTCCGCCTTGCGGCGTGCGCTTTCGGTGCTGGACGGGCCGAGGTCTACATCAAAGCCCGGGCGTACTGCGGCAGACTGCGCAGTAAAGGGGGCTTCGGGCGTGACCGGTGTGACGGGGGCTGTGTACGGCTGCCGGGACGGTGCAGCCTGCTGCTTCGGGAAGCGGCTGGTGTCAGCAATGACATCATAGACAGGATGGTGCGGCCGGGGGGAGGAATCGGGCAGCGCACCGGTCAGGTTCTCAACGCTCTCCTCCTCCGGTGCAGCGTTGAAAAGCCGGGTGTCGTAGGCTGTTTCAGCGGCAGCGCGCTCCTGCTGGCGGGTTTGAAAGGCTTTATACCGCGCGTCCAGAAAAAGAACAATATCGACCGGGGTGATGGCAAAAAAGAACATCACACCCAGCAGAAGGACGAGCAGCATAATAATATTGGAAGCCGGACGGCCGAACAGCGCCAGCAGGGTGGCGCCGATGGGTGCACCCAGAACGCCGCCCTCCCAGAAATAGGTGCCGCCGCGGGTGAAGAGCATCTTGATGATCTCCCCCACCTTGAGGCTTTCTACATTCAGCTTGGAGAAGATGACCGGCACACTGGCGCAGAGAACCCCCATCAGGGAGACCTTCCCCGCAAAGAGTGCTACGCGGTAGCCGGAGGCCAGCAGATAGGCAAGATACAGCAGAAACGGCCCGACCAGATAGGTCGTGATGCCGAAGATGCCAAAATACCAGCTGCGCAGCGTGCTCCAGAAATTCTGGCCGGGCACCAGCACAAGCGCTACGCACAGCAGGCCAAGGCCTACCAGCAGAACACTGCGGGTAAGGTTCGGGGTCTGCGCACGGCGCTGGGCGCGGCGGGACGGCTGGCGGTCATGCCCGGCGCTGCTGCGCGCGGACGCAGTGCGCCCCGCACTGCTGCGGGCGGTGCCTTTGGCAGAGCCGGAGCGCTTTTTGGTGCCGGAGCTCTTTGCGGATTTTTTGCCGGAACGAGATTGTGCCATGGTATTGCTTTTCCCTCTCTTGCTTTCTCAAAAAACGATATACATACAGTTTATAATACTACAGCCCGCTTATACAGGCAGATAAGGACATACGACTTTTATTTTATCACGATTGAAAAATCTTGTAAAGTAAAATGCTGTCTTAAGCATGTAAGAATGTAAGGGCCGATACAAAAAAGAAATCCCCGCCCTGAGGGATGGGCGGGGATTTACAAGAAAGGAGGAGAAGAACACATGAAAAATGTGGGTAAAGCTATTTGACTTGGGGTTCATTTAGCTTGCAACTAAATTGTAACTGTTTTGTCACCGAATGTCAAGAGTGTTTTGTCATTTTTTTGTAATTTCTCAATTTATTCACAAATGGGCAGGCAAAGCTCGGCGCAGCCGCCGGGGGTGTTATATACCCGCAGGGTACCGCCGTGGGCGGCAGCGGTCCTGCGTGCAGAATACAGCCCCAGCCCCTGATGGGAAGTGTCGCTGCGCGCAGCATCTGTGTAGAACATCTCCCCTGCCCGAGTCAGAGCTTCGGCGGTAAAGCCGGGGCCGGTATCGGTCACACGCAAAATAAAACTGTTGTTTTCCCTTACAACGGTCAGGGTGACGGTTCCGCCGCGCGGGGTGTGGGCGGCAGCGTTGTCCAAAAGGTTTTCCGCAGCGCGCAGCAGGTCATTCTCTGCAGCACGGATCGTCCCCTGCCATTCCTCCTGCAATATAAATTGGATTCCGGCAGGCGCGCAGAGGGCGCGGGCTGTCTGCGCCAGCCGGGCCGTGAGGGTGTGGCTGGCCAGCGGTGCTTGTACGGCAGGTGCTGCGCCGGCTGTGCGCAGAGCGGCCAAATAGTGGCGTGCGCGCTCTGTGCCGCGCAGGATGGCCTGCAGCTGGGCATGCTGTGCATCGCTCAGGGCGTCCTCCTCAAGAAGCTCGGCGTTGCCTTGTATGACGGTCAGCGGTGTTTTCAGGTCATGGGCCAGTGCGGCGATCTGCTCGGTGCGCTGCTGTTCCATCCGCCATTGCGTCTGCAGACTGCCGGTCAGCTCGCGGCCCATCGTCTGTAGGGCCTGCAAGGTGGCGGAAAATTCCCGGATGCGCACGCCGTCCATGTCAATGTGCTCCAGCTGCCGGGCGGCAATGGCATCTACGGCTGCGTTCAGTCGGGCAGTTTCTGCGGCAAAGATGCGCACGGTGCAGTGGGTCTGCCAGCCTAGCCAAACGAGGATAAGCGCCGCCAGCAGCACAATATAGCAGGTCTGGAAATCCGGCAGCGTGTCCCGCAGGGCCAGGTCGGCGTAGGGCGTAGCATAGTCGTACTGTAAAAGGCAAAAGCTTCCGTCCGCCATTTTAACATCGTACTGGTACTGCATCAGCACCAGATTGCCGCTGCCGCCGTGAAAGGCGTTGAGGGCAATTTTCAGATGGCGGTCATTCATGTTGGTCTGCAGCACCGTGTCATTCTGTACCACAGCCCAGCGGCATAAATCGCTGATCTGCAGGGAATCGAATGTGTCTGCCGTCATCGAGGCCACAGTTTCCCGGGCATCGGCGCAGGCCTGGGCGGACGCCACGGCAGGCAGCAGAAAACCGATGTCTATCAGCTGCATAAAAATGCCCCACCAGAGCACCAGAATCAACGCGCACCCGCCGCCGCACAGAAGGAGATACCGCAGCAGAACACTGCGCAAGGATGTCAGTTTTCGTTTTGCCATTGGTAGCCTACTCCCCATATCGTTTGCAGCACCTCCCCTGCCCCGGCCGCGCGCAGTTTGGCGCGGATGTTCTTGATGTGCTGGGTGATGGCCGTGTCATCCGCTGTACCGTCGTAACCGAACACCGCTTCATAAATTTGTTCTTTGGAAAAGGTCTGCCCTGCATGGAGGGCCAGCAGCTCACAGATAGCGTACTCGGATTTTGTCAGGTGCAAAGGCGTGCCGCCAACGCTGGCTTCCTTGGCGGAAAGATCCAGCGCCACCCCGCCGCGGGTGATCTTATGGGACGGTGTACGGTTCTGCCGCCGCAGGTGTGCTGCGACCCGCGCACGCAGCTCCGCTATGCGGAACGGCTTGGTCAGGTAATCGTCCGCGCCAAGGCCAAGGCCTGTCAGCACCGACGGCTCATCGGTACGCGCAGTCAAAAATAAGATCGGCGCGTCCGTCTCGGCGCGGATGCGGCGGCAGACGGCGAAGCCATCCTCGCCGGGCATCATCACATCCAGCAGGATGCAGTCCGCCCAGCGGC
>OGZW01001321.1_pt1 | contig 20140 bp, 19 predicted proteins | sample 1577001 | NCBI WGS metagenome assembly OGZW01 (sample SAMEA3541519, study PRJEB24748) | human gut metagenome | biome: human gut; feature: human-associated habitat; material: faeces | place: China | collected 2012 | reverse complement strand
GGCTGTTTTCTTTTCCTTAGAAATCATTTCTTTTTCCTCCTGTTTTTTAAACGCCAGATACCAAGACTAAGGTCGGAGTGTCCGTAATCTGGGCATCGGCTAATCATACTATTTCAATATATCATAGTTTCTATCGGTTGTAAATATATTTTTCTATTTTCTTGCGGCCCGCTTCTGTACCTTTTCCTCGTACATCCGGCTGTCTGCAATTTTTACATAATCTGCAAAAGACAGTGCGGATTCCGGATCCGTCACGACAGTTCCGATACTCATGGACAACGGGAACGGAAGCTTCTGGGCTTTTCCCTCCGCCTCCAGTGTTCTGCGGATGCGCAGCACCAGTTCTCTGGAAACCTCATCGGACTGGTAACTCTGGATCAGGACGAATTCATCACCGCCGGTTCTGGCCGGCACAGCGTCCCGGCTGCTACACTGCATCAATGCTCTGGCTGCAGCGCAGATGGCCATATCCCCATACTCGTGTCCGAAGGTGTCATTGATGTATTTCAGACGATCCAGATCCACGAACAAGATCAGAAGTTTGCGTTTGTTCAGACCGGAAATACGGAAGGACTCCTCTCCCAGCTGTTGGTAGCCCATACGGTTATACATACCTGTCAGCGTATCCATAATATACAGGGAAGACAGCTTGCGGTTCATATAGGCCAACATTTCTTTTTTGTGAAGGTTCTCCATGGAGCGGGTCAGTGCGTTCATGATCTGGAACAGGTACTGTTTCTCCATCAGGTATACCGCATTACGGATAGCTACATAGCCAACGGTACGCTCTCCGAAATGTAACGGCAGGAACAAAAAGTCCTGTCCCGGCTTCGGATAATCGAAGGTCGGGAAGATGCCATCCACTTCCTGTCTGTCCAGATCCAGTCTCTGGTCCCTCTCGTATGCAAAGGTCATCTGCATCTGTCTCGGATAACCATGCAAGGAAAATCCCTCGTCCGAAGGGGTGGCATCCAGATGAATACTCTTCTCCGTTTCTTTTTTATAGGCATTGAGGTGATCGTCCAGCACCAGATACATGGCATCGCATTTCAGGGACGGAATGCACTGGGGAATGCAGTACATCATTTCCTCTACGGTATTGCACTGCATCATCTCTGCCTCCATGGACAGGACTTCCTCGTCGAATTCCTCACTTTCCACGCTGTACATGATCTGATCCTTCAGATGGGCTCTGGCATCCCTGCTGCTTCCTTTGCCGCAGCCGCAGCTCTCCTGCCACAGCATCTCGGTATTGGTGAAGTTATACCGGGGGACGCTTTCTCCTGCCCAGATTTTCAGAAGGATATCCATTCCCTTGTAAGCAGCTTCCTCTCTGATATGTCCCACAGTGGTAATACTCGGCGTGTAAAATCCGGCCTTGTCGAAGTTGTCAAAACCTGTGATCCGGAAATCCTTCGGTGCCGTAAATCCCATCTGGGCCGCTGCTTCGCATACCGCTACCGCCACATTATCATTGATACAGATAATGGCATCCGGCAGCTCTTTGTGGGTGTCCCACAGATGCCTGTAGCCTTCCAGTCCGCTCTTGTAGTCAAAGGAACCGTACCAGATGTCATTCTTATCTATTTTGATCTTGTGTTCTTTGGCATAGTCAAGCATTCCCTGCAGTCGGCAGCTGCTCTCATAATTGCTGTTAGCCCCCACCAGCAGCCAGAATTTTTTGCAGTCATGCACCTCATGCATATGTGTGATCACCTGCTTCATGGCAGAATAATTGTCAATACCCACATAATAAAAATCTTCCAGCTCGTTGGCAATGGAGACTACCGGAAGGCGCGACTGCTTCGCCTTGTGTATTACTTCCGCCAGCACTGCCGGGGAACTGATATTATTCAGTTCCAGAAGAATACCGTCGAACTCCGACAGATCCGGAAGGTTAAAAATATTATATTCTGCCCTGTTATATCCGGCATCTCTGTTCCAGTTGCCGGTACTATTGAAAATATATAGATTTACCTCTTCGTTCGTTTCTTTTATTCTCTGTAAAATACCTGCCGGCCAGGCATAGGTAAACAACCTTCTCCAGCCGTCGGTGATCAAAGCTACTTTCCGCATATTCCTCACCCATTTTCGTCTCTGTACGAAGCCCCTTTTTTTCGTTCAGGGACCGCCGATATATACAAAAATAGTATCATAGTTCCCCGTGAAACGCAATTGTAAAAGAAAAGGCACTCGCATGTCTCCGAATGCAAAAAAGCATTGCCCCTCCCTTTTGCGAAAGCAATGCTTTTTATCAGTCGTGAATGACACGGACACATTTCACAGGTGTACGATACTTATAGCTGCTGATCTTGATACCGGTCTTCGGGCTGCTGGCATGAATTACCTGTCCTCCACCGATATAAATAGCTACGTGATTAATATTACCCTTGCCGTTACCATAGAATACCAGATCACCGGGCTTTAGCTCGGATGCACTGATCTTGGTGCCCTCATTGGCCTGTGCTCTGGAGGAATGGCTCAGGGTAATGCCGTATTTCTTGAATACGCTGAGAACGAAACCGGAGCAGTCCGCACCCTTGGTAAGGCTGGTGCCTCCCCAGACATAAGGGTTACCTACGAACTGTTTTGCATATTCTACCAGATCTACGCGGACATCGGATACCCCCTGTCCGTAGAGAAGCTCTGTCATGGTGATGGCGGTATCCAGCTTTTCTTCCACTGTGACATAATCTTGGGATACATAAGCATCCTCGCCGTCAATAGAAATCTTCACCCAGCCGTCGGAACCGGTCTCCACATACTCCATCTCTTCTCCCTGTCCCACCTGAGTCACGATCTCACTGGTGGTATTGGGCTCCTGACGTACATTCAGGCCATCGGTATTGGCAATGGCTACCGTATGAACCAGTTCCATGGCTCGGATTCTGGCTTCCGGTCCAGTCAGCAGGAATTCCTTGCTGACATAACCTTCCACTTCACCGGACTTGATATGTGCCCAGTCATCTACGGTCTCGACCACTTCACAGGCCGCATCCTTGGGAAGCTTACCTACCAGCTTACCGTCTGTGGAAGATACCGCTCTCACATTCAGATTACCGGATTCCACATTGGCCACACCGATATTGGTATAGCCCCAGGAAGCTCCCTGGGCATCCTGTGCGATCTGGATGTATTCCTCCAGTGTACGCTCCGTCTCCAGGACAGAAGCCACACCGCCGGATGCCATGAGGACACTGCTTTCTGCAGCGGAAGCGGAAAGCGGTGCCGCCAGCATACACAATGCCAGGCCGGTGGCTACGATCTTTACTTGTTTTTCTCTTGTATGTTTTATCATAAATTCTTCTTTAAAATCCTTTTACAAATATATTACAGAATTGTTACATCACAAGTCTGATTATACCTGTCTGCAGGCTTCCTGTCAACCCATGGAAAATTTTTCCACTACTGTTTCCCGCCGTCGCTCCTTCCTCCGTAAAACGAAAAAACCGGCGTATGAGTGTCTGTCTGCACCCGATACGCCGGATCTCTTGTTCCAGGAATGGAACTTGTTATTTTATCTTCTATGGCCACCGCCGCCATGGCTGACACCGCTGCTGCTCCGATGACTTCCTCCGTGACCGCCGCTGTGTCCGCTGCTGTGTCCGCTACTGCTACTGCTGGTCTCGATCCTGCGGGTCACCACGTTCTTACGCAGATACTGGTCTCTGGTATTGTTGATCTTGGGCTTTTTGCCATCAAGATACTGATTGACCGTAGTAGTATCCTTTGCTTTGCTCTGATGCAGGTTCACTGCGGCATAGATCAGTGCAACGACAAGACCTGTCAGGATCCAGGGAGAAAAGGTCATCGGCATGCTTTCCTTACTTTCCTCCATGGTCCTGGTCACATAACTGATACAATTCTTATACGCTTTGTAGGGGCTTTCGTCTATGTAATCATCCACTGCGTACAGGGCCTGGTCGATCTCGTAATCACCAAAATAATCATAGACATTTCCACAGGTAGACAGCCAGCTTCCCTTTTGTCCTTCATAGGCATTGTCCAGCAGCAGAACTCCGTTGCCGTGTACCTTGTCATAACCGAAATTGTTGTAATCATAGAAGTTATCCGCCAGATCTCTCATGGCTGTACTCCAGTCGGTACTACCGACTTCCTTCGCATGAAATGCCTCCGCAAGACCCGGATTTTGCAAATCATACTCTACGGATTCGGAGATCGTTACGATCACGATGTCCGCCTGGATCTTTTCCTCACACTCTGCTATATATTCCCGCAGGCTCTGCTCCTCTTCGTCTGTCAGCATATCCGCATAGTCAAATACACGCTCTGCCGGATCCTGACTGTTGCCCCGGACAGTCTTGGGTGTAAGCAGATGAACGACTGCCGCTCCGATGGTAATAACCGCCAGCACTCCGGCAATGATGAACCATACCTTAAAATATTTCAGGTACTGTCTCAGTGCTTCTTTCTTAATATCTTTTTCCATTGTCACGTTATCCTTCCCTCATAATCTCTACACCAGACTGGCGATTGCATTCACCATGCATAGAATTGCCGCCAGTGTCACACCAAGTGTTCCCGCATAAGCCCACACCTTTGCTTTGGAAATCGGTGCGATACCTACCAGTTTACCGGTCTGTCCGTTTACATAGAAAGGATATTCTTTGCCTTTGTAGCTATAGTCATACTTCCATACTGGCAGGAGACCATAACTTACAGAACTGTCCGTCACGTTGATGTTTTCTCCCATTTTGCGGACACTGGAATATCCAGAATAGCTGTCATGCAGCATCTTCTGTGCATCCTCCTGCATCTTGGCTTTGGCACGGCTCTCCACCAGATCGGAAGTCATATTGTAGCGTTCACTATGAAATCCAGACAGATATTCTGGCTTAAACTCCTGCAGTTCCTTGTAATCAAAGGGCTCCATCAGATCCATGACATCATCCGGCATTCCCACGGAAGCATCCACAGGAATCTTCACAAAATCAATGTCCATATCACGGACAATATCATAATATGAGGTCTCGGTATACTGTGTATTGCCGGTCGTCCAGCTGCGCACCTTGGTACCTTCACCGTGGAACGTGCAGTTGGTATTGTAATCGTAGAACCAGAACGGTACATAATCACCGTAAATACCGTTCATTCTTACTTCCGACAGAAAATCCGTCGGTGCAAAAATACATTTCTCAAATTTATCACGGATCAGCTTCTTGCAGACTTCCTTGCCCATATGGAATGGAATCAGCATATGCGGTGTGTAGGCACCGGAAATCTGATCATCCACGATCACATAATTGTCACAATAAGGACACTGTGTAGCGGAGGTGTTTACCGTCATGGGAATCTCGCCACCACAGTTGGGACATACCTTTGTCACCTTTTTCTGCGCAGCACCCTCGGCTGCTGCCATTCTGCTGACCGGCTGTCCGGCTCCCGCTGCCTGGACCGTTCCTTCCGCAGTGCCGTTTTCCTCACCGCTTGTCTCGATCACGCCGTCCTCGCGTTCTTCGCTGTCCTCACTCTCACAGAAAGGACAGAACATCTTCTTTCTCTCCGGGCTGTAAACTACATTACCGCCGCAGTTTTTACATCTAAAGATCATTTTACCCCTCGCCTTCTGCCTTTTACGACATTTTTCTTCGTAGAACCTTTTTTATCTTACCATAGATTCCATTGTATTTCCATATCGTAAAATACACATAATCTTTTCTTATCGTTCGTTTACCATGATTGTCTCATGCTTTCATCAGGTCTGCGTAATCCTCCAGCAGGAATCGGTGATAGATCACATGGCACCCTTCATCCCGAAAACAATAACAGTAGGGATCTCCCATTTCCTCCGGGAAACGGATCATGACATCAAAGTCCTCGCCCCGCATCTCTTCCACATAAATATTCTCACTGTACCGCAAAAATAACTGTCGGATATCCTCCATCTTACAGTCATGCTGCCCGATCAGGCGGATCAGTTCATAGATAAATCCCTTCTCTGCAAAATGCTCATGGACATAAGCACTGCCTTCCTCCGGAATACAGAGGCAGAAACGGTCTCCCTTACGGCTCACAGCCAGTTTTCCAAGCTTTATTGTCATGCTCTCCGGCTGTCCTGCCAGTGTAACTTCCATCTGTTCCGCCGTATCCTGTGTACCCAGCAAGTGATTCAGTGTAGATAACGGATAATACAGGCGGATCTTCTCTCTGCGGAAGCCTAATTTTGCCTGTTCCTCCAGAACCACATCCATGAGGTTTTTTTCTAATTTTTCAAATGTCATTTTCTTTTTCCTATAATTTCCCATAATCTGTCAAAAATAAAAACTATGCAGCGGAGATTTCCTGTCCTGCATAGTTTTTATTATACAATATTCACGCATCAGAATACAATTCTATTCTACGGAAACAGACATTGCCGTTCCATTCTAATTCAGAAATTTGTCCAGCTCCGTCTCTACGATCTGCTTTTTCTTCACCTTGGGAGCACGGATCACTTTTCCCTGTACGATGACCATATCCACATTTCGAAGCACCAGTAGATCTTCTAACGGATTCTTCTCCACCACGATCATATCCGCGCATTTGCCGGGTTCCAGTGTACCGGTGATATCTCCGATACCCGCCATCTCGGCGCCGCGGCAGGTTGCGGTATAATAAAAGACCCGTAATGGAATCCACCATCACGGGTCCTGTGACTCTTTTGAAAGAATCTGTTATTTATTGTAGCAGACGATCTGTCCGAAGTCAGCCTTCAGGGAAGCGCCGCCTACCAGACCACCGTCGATGTCTGCCTGTGCAAACAGCTCGGGAGCGCTGGAAGCAGATACGGATCCGCCGTACTGGATACGGATAGCTGCTGCGGTTGCATCATCATAGATCTCAGCGATGCACTCACGGATTGCCTTACATACTTCCTGTGCCTGCTCGGTAGTAGCTACCTTGCCAGTACCGATAGCCCAGATAGGCTCGTATGCGATGACAGCCGTTGCTGCCTGTGCAGCAGTTACGTTCAGGAATGCGATCTTGATCTGCTGACGGATGAAGTCGATGGTAACACCCTGCTCTCTCTGCGTCAGAGTCTCACCACAGCAGATGATGGGAGTAATGCCATGCTCGAAAGCCTTGAGAACCTTCTTATTCACGGTCTCGTCGGTCTCTGCAAAGTACTCTCTTCTCTCGGAGTGTCCGATGATCACATACTTCACGCCTGCATCATCCAGCATTGCAGGAGAAATCTCGCCGGTGAAAGCCCCCTTCTCCTCGAAATACATATTCTCCGCACCAATCATGATATTGGAACCCTTTGCTGCCTCCATAGCGGGAATGATGTCGATTGCGGGAACGCACAGAAGTACGTCTACTTCATCATTTGCTACGAGGGGCTTTAATGTATTGATCAGCTCTACTGCCTGGCTGGGAGTCATATTCATCTTCCAGTTGCCGGCAATGATCTTCTTTCTTGCCATAATCATACACCTCTTCTTTTCTTATATCGTGTTTCCCACAGGATGCATCTGTGCCTGCAGGCAGGTTCGAATACATTCCGTGGGAAAGCTTTATTATTTCTATTTATTTGTCGTCTGCTGCTGCCACGCCGGGAAGCTCTTTGCCTTCCAGGAACTCAAGGGAAGCACCGCCACCGGTAGAAATGTGGCTCATCTTGTCAGCGAAACCAAGCTGGTTAACAGCTGCTGCAGAGTCACCACCACCGATAATGGTAGTTGCATCGGTCTCAGCCAGAGCCTTAGCTACAGCGATGGTACCTGCTGCCAGGGTAGGATTCTCGAATACACCCATAGGTCCGTTCCATACAACGGTCTTAGCAGTCTTAACAGCCTCAGCATACAGAGCTGCGGTCTTAGGTCCGATATCGCATCCCTCTCTGTCTGCGGGCATGTTGGTAACATCATATACCTGAACCTCAACAGGAGCATCGATCGGGTTAGGGAAATCAGCGATGGTTACGGAATCAACAGGCAGTAACAGCTTCTTGCCCAGCTTCTCAGCCTTTTCCATCATTTCCTTACAGTAGTCGATCTTGGTATCATCTACCAGAGACTTACCGATCTCATAGCCCTGAGCCTTTAAGAAGGTGTAAGCCATACCACCACCGATGATCAGGGTATCGCACTTCTCTAACAGGTTGGAGATAACGTTCAGCTTGTCTGCAACCTTTGCACCGCCCAGAATAGCTACGAAAGGTCTTACGGGATCTTCTACAGCCTTACCTAAGAAGTTGATCTCCTTCTCCATCAGGTAACCTACTACGTTCTGACCACCCTTAGCGGTGATGAACTTGGTAACACCTGCTACGGAAGCATGTGCTCTGTGAGAAGAACCGAATGCATCACATACATACAGATCAGCCAGGTCAGCCAGTTCTTTGCTGAATTCCTCACCGTTCTTGGTCTCTTCTGCGCCACGGAAACGGGTATTCTGAAGCAGAACAACATCGCCTTCCTTCATGTTCTCAACAGCCTTGGTAGCTGCTTCGCCGGTTACATTGTAGTCAGCTACAAAAGTAACCTCTTTGCCCAGCTTCTCGGACAGTCTCTTGGCAACAGGTGCCAGAGATTCGCCTTCGTTGGGGCCATTCTTTACCTTACCCAGATGAGAGCAAAGAATTACCTTGCCGCCATCGCCTATCAGCTTCTTGATGGTAGGCAGAGCTGCAACGATACGGGTATCGTCAGTGATCTCACCGTTCTTTAAGGGAACGTTAAAGTCGCATCTTACCAGGACTCTCTTTCCCTTTGCGTTAATGTCATCTACAGATTTCTTATTTAATCCCATGGTATTAACCTCCAATTATTTTAGTATCTAAAAAGGGCCCGGTCCTTGTAAGACCGGACCCTGATAGGTCTTTACGCGTTAACGCCTGTCGGCTTATGCTAACTCGCTGAAGTACTTGATGGTACGAACCATCTGAGAGGTGTAGCTGTTCTCGTTATCATACCAGGATACAACCTGTACCTGAGTGTTGCCATCTTCCATAGGCGCAACCATGGTCTGAGTTGCATCGAAGATGGAACCGTAGGTGCTGCCTACGATATCGGAAGATACGATCTCATCGGTGTTGTAACCGAAGGACTCGGTAGAAGCAGCCTTCATTGCTGCGTTGATCTCTTCCTTGGTTACAGCGCCCTTAACTACTGCTACCAGAATGGTGGTAGAACCGGTAGGGGTCGGAACACGCTGAGCGGAGCCGATCAGCTTGCCGTTCAGTTCGGGAATTACCAGGCCGATTGCCTTAGCTGCACCGGTAGAGTTGGGAACGATGTTGCAAGCGCCTGCACGGCTTCTTCTCAGATCGCCCTTTCTCTGAGGTCCGTCAAGGATCATCTGGTCACCGGTATAAGCGTGAACAGTGGTCATGATACCGCTCATGATAGGTCTGCAATCGTTCAGAGCCTTAGCCATAGGTGCTAAGCAGTTGGTGGTGCAGGAAGCTGCGGAGATAACGGTATCTTCGGGCTTCAGGGTCTTGTGGTTAACATTGTATACGATGGTAGGAAGGTCGTTACCTGCGGGAGCAGAAATAACAACTTTACGAGCACCGGCAGTGATATGTGCGGAAGCCTTCTCCTTAGAGGTGTAGAATCCGGTACACTCCAGAACTACATCAACCTTTAATTCACCCCAAGGAAGCTTGCTTGCGTCAGCCTCTTTGTAGATGGTGATGGTCTTGCCGTTAACGGTGATACTGTCCTCGCCAGCCTCAACGGTGCTTGCATACTTGTAAACACCCTGAGAAGAATCATACTTCAACAGATGTGCCAGCATCTTAGGGCTGGTTAAATCGTTGATTGCTACTACTTCATATCCTTCTGCATCGAACATCTGTCTGAATGCAAGACGACCAATACGGCCAAAACCATTAATTGCTACTCTTACTGCCATTTTAGTTTCCTCCTAAAATTTTAATTTTATATCTTTTGGCTTTCCGTTATTCACAGATTGTCAAAATTTTATCAGCAAAGACATTTTACCTAATTCCTGATTATAATTCAAGATGTAAATGAAAAATATTTGTGATTTTGTGGTAAATTTTACAGTTTGTTTAGAAATGCTATGGTTTTTCCCTTCATTTTTGCTATAATAGGTTCGTATTATGATAACCAGAAAGGATGAAAAATATGTCTATCAAAGCAGATTGCCATCTTCACTCTTCTTTTTCGGGAGATTCCCAGGCTCCCATGCCGGAGATGATCGATAAAGGTCTCGCTCTGGGACTGGAGACCATGTGTTTTACCGAGCATAACGATTTTGATTATCCCCGCACCGAGGAAGGACCGGGAACGATCTTTTTACTGAATACGGATTCCTATCTGTACGACGTGCTCCGCTGCCGCGCGAAATATGAAGGGAAAATGCGGATCCTCTTCGGCGTGGAGCTGGGATTGCAGCCTCATCTGGCCGACCGCAACGAAGATTTTATTTCCGCCTATGATTTTGATTTCGTCATCGGCTCCACTCATCTCTGCAAAGGAATGGATCCCTATTATCCGGAATATTTCGAGAAATTCTCCTCCGAGGAAGAAGCCATCCGGGCTTATTTTGCAGAGACACTGGAGAATCTGAAATGCCATGACGATTATGATGTATTGGGACATCTGGACTATATCGTCCGTGTGGCTCCCACCAAGGACAAGAACTATTCCTATGACAAATATAAGGATGCCATTGATCCGATCCTGGAGCTTTTAGTGCAGCAGGGAAAAGGTCTGGAACTGAACACCGGAAGCTTCCGCTACGGTCTCAGACAGCCTCATCCCTGTACCGATATTCTGCGCCGCTATCATGAGCTGGGCGGTGAGATCATCACCGTAGGAACTGATGCCCACAAACCTCAGGATGTGGGATCCTATCTGGATCTTGCCTCCGAGATTCTGCAGCTGTGTGGTTTCAAATATTACACGATCTATGAAAAACGCAGCCCGGAATATCACAAGCTGTAACCTATCTCCATCATAAAAACTCTGCCGCTTATTTTCGGCAGAGTTTTTTTAACAGCCGGCATCCATGGGCATAGATACTGATGCCTCCGGTCTTCGCCAAATATTCTCCCACACCCGTGGCACTATCCACCAGTACCGGGATCACACTGTGTCCTTCCGCTGTGGGCAGCACCGTCTCCATGGCAATGTCCATCGCTGCCGTGTTCTTCAGCCAGTCTCTGTCTCTCTGTATCAGTTCTGTCCGGTACAGGAACACGATCTCGCAGGTGGCTTTTGTCTTCTCTTGGATTCTCTCCATCCGCGACGTGATATTATCGCAGGTCTTTCCCGGATATTCTGCATCTGTAAGTGCCACATAATAGCAGACAGCATCTTTCGTAAAGGAGAACATTTTCTTCCGGTAAAATCCTTCTTTTATCTCCCGGAAACCATGTTTTTTCAGGCGATCTTCCATGGTCTGTTTCCCAGCATCCGCAATCTTCGTAAAGTCCCGGTTTAAATACTTATCCACGCCCTTCTCCATATCCAGTACTGCCGCCTCTGGAAAGATTCGGATCAACACCACGACGCTGCTGATGCATAAGACGAAAAAAAGAAGAAGGAAAATCCAGCCATAAGAAAGATGTCCTTCGGAATCGCTTAACACCGCCGGCAGAATAATACACACCCACGACAGCACAAACAAAGCAATTCCTGTTGCTTCCCAGGCAGCCACCTCTTTCCGCGACTTCTCTCTGGGTGCTTTTTTCTGCTTATCGTTTTTTATCGTAACTTGTTTTTTCTTTCCACTAGTTTTTCTGCTCATTTTTCATCTCCTCGCAGTCCAATACCCGGTATCCGTGTTGTTGCAACAGTCCGGCGAATACGCCCTGTCCGGGGATGAGACGGCCGGTGAAGGTGCCATCGTAGATCTGACCGGTGCCGCAGCTGGGGCTTCGGGATTGTAGGATGGCCAGATCGATGCTGTTCTCTTCAGCGATCCGCAGCGCTTCCTCCGCACCTTTCCGGAACTGCCTGTCCACGCTTATGCCTTTACAGTTCGTGACCACACCGTCCACGATTTCCGACGGGTCTCTCGGGGTCGGAAGACCTCCCAGTACCTCGGGGCATACCGGAATCACTTCATGTCCCGCCACGTAAGCCGCCACGCGCTCGCTGTAATTGTTTTTCCCGTTGTATTTACAGTTTTTGCCCAACAGGCAGGCACTGACCAGTATCTTCATGCTCCCGCTCCTTTTCCCTCAAAAACAGCTTCCATACCATAAAACCGGGACACTTTTCCGCACATTCGAAAAAATGTCCCGGCTCTGAATCGCTACCGCCATTTTGCATTGACTCAACAATCACCCGTTACAGCAGTGGTGCGATCAGCCGCATAATGCACTGCCAGCCCCGGACTGCCATATTTTTTCTGCCCTCACGGTATTTATCCGTGACTTCCTCACTGTCCTGAAGAAGGTCATTAAAATCTGCCTCAATATCACGGATGGCGTCACAGCCATGCATCCACACACCGTTTTCAAAATGATGGTAGAGACTGCGGTAATCCATGTTGATGGTACCAACGGTCGCAGTATCCTCATCGCAGAGCATCTGCTTTGCATGCAGAAATCCTGGTGTGTATTCATAGACTCTCACGCCCTGACGCACCAGACCAGAATAATAGGATCTGGTCACGCCGTAGATCACCTTTTTATCCGGGATGCCCGGGGTAAATACTCTCACATCCACGCCGCGCTTTGCCGCCAGCCCCAGTTCCCTCGTCATCTCATCGCTGATGATCAGATACGGGGTTGCCACATAGAGACGTTTCTTCGCCGTCTTGATCAGATTCAGGTAGACATTTTCACCCACCGGCTCTCCGTCCAGTGGAGAATCCGCATAGGGCTGCACATAGCCGGATGCCTTCTGCACATTTCCATCTTCCGCACCTTCCTGCGATGCCTTCAGATACTTTTCATAATCTGTATCCGCCTGTCCCATAACATTCCACATTTCCAAAAACATCATGGTAAAATTCTGTACCGCTCTGCCGGTCAGCTTCACACCGGTATCCTTCCAGTAGCCGTAAGGATGCGTGATATTAAAATACTCATCTGCCAGATTATATCCACCGGTGAATCCTACTTTTCCGTCGATGACCATGATCTTACGATGGTCGCGGTTATTCATGAAAATATTTAAAAAGGGCACTACATAGTTAAATACCCGGCACTGTACACCGATGGCATTCATGCGGTCAATAAAGCTTTTATCCAAAAAGCCGATACAGCCCACATCGTCGTACAGGATACGGACTTCCACGCCCTCGGCAGCCTTTCTTGCCAATACATCCTTCAGCCGTGTAAAAGCCTCTGCCTCCTCTATGGCATGATATTCCAGGAATATAAAGTGTTTTGCCTTCTCCAGCTCCTTAAGCTGTTCCTCATATCCCAGATAAGCTTCCGGATAGAATTTCACAGCTGTTGCGTCATACACCGGATAATTACCATACTTCCAGATATAATGGCATTGATTTGCCATCAGAGGATCTTCCTGCTCCAGCTGCTGCAATATTGTCTCATCCTGAGCATTCAGAGGAATCAGTTGTGCATCCACACCCTCAAATTTCCGGATGATTTTGTGCATAGCCTCTTTATGTCCGAACAATCCGTAAATACACAGACCGAACACCGGAAAAGCCAGAATCACAATGATCCACGGCATCTTAAACGCAGCATTGGTATGTTTCCCGTAGATCCGGAGTGCCACAGCCAGCGCCAACAGGCTGGTGAACAATGAGATCACGGAAGAATACTGGTTCAGTCTGATCATCAGTATCAGGATCCACAGAATCTGTAAAAGCACTGCGATCGCTGCGAACGCTATCCTTCCTATACTGTTTTTTACATTTCCTTTGACTTCCGAACGCATCTGTTTTTTCTCGCCCATAATGTCCTCTTTTCTCTTTCGTCCTGCCAGATCATAAGTAATCTCCCCCTCACAGACTGCCTGCACTGCGCACAGACAGTCATGACATCATTCTATGATGCCAGGGTCTAAGGGGCTAAGCCCACATGAGCTTGCTCATAAGTGGGTGAAAGACCTTGGGCCCCGCCCCGATATGAGCATAAAAGTGGGATGATAATCCCACGATATGCGAATATTGGGTAGGGTGCTATGTGCCAGTGGCACATGTCTAGCACGGGCCGAAGCGGAGCGGAGACGTGGGAGTGCGCAGCACGGAACAATCCGTAGGCATCAAAGTCGGGGGCTTTCGACCCCGACATCATTCTATGGGGGATTGTTTTATGGTATAACATTTTTGCAAAAATCTCAATAGGTCTATGGACTACAACTGTCCTCTTTTGTCTGCCTAACCACAGCTTCTGTCACACAGTACCACCACTGTAGACGGCGTGGTCTGGGCCGGAATGCTTCTCGTGGAAGAGGAATAGATGACCACCAGATTATGGTTCGCGGGACTCGCCTGGAAATACTGGTTGTTCACAGTACGCACATCCACAGTGCCATCCAGATTCAGCTGCAATGTCTGCTCCTCATTAGTCAGTGAATTGTTGTAGTAGCTCACATCCACATGCCGGTCATTCCGATCTTCCGCTACTACCACTGCGGTATACTGAGGCGGATAGATCAGGGGCATGGGTGCATCATTGCGATACCAGAAGGTTGCCATCATTCCCACCGACAGTGTAGTGAAATCCACCACATACGTATCCGGGTTGATGAAAAAGTTCACCGTGTTGCCGTCCGTATCCTCGATTGTAGCGAACAAAAGGCATCCATCGGCTCTGCGGCCACCCTGTCCTGCCGGTACCAGATCCACAATGGTTCCCTTCATGGAGCCGAAACTGCTTCTTCTCATAGGTCTCTGAAATGAAAAACGATAATCCATAAACACTCCTGCTGTTGTTAAAAGCTTTCTACTATTATATGCACGTCGGTGCCACTGTTGTCATACGCCGTGATAAAAATGCAGGACCACTATTGTAACAATAGTGATCCCGATCTTTTCCGCTATACAAATCTTTGTATCCGTAGGACACAGAGACCTCCTCTTTGAGCGCTTTCCTACAGAATAATGGTTCCGCCGCCCAGTACATGCTCATCCTGATAAAATACCATGGCCTGCCCCGGTGTTGCGGCACGTACCGGTGCGTCAAAGGTACAGAGCACTTTACCGTCCGGCTGTTTTGTCAGAGTTCCGTATTCTCCCTTATGGTTGTAACGGATCTTCGCCAATACTCTGGTGGGCTCTGTCAGATCTTCCACTGTCATGTAATTCACATGATCGCACAGCACTTTATCCGTAAAGAGTTCCTGATTGGAACCGATGACGACTTCATTGGTCTCGGGGCGGATGGCGGTGACAAACACTCTTTCCCCCATAGGAAGTTCCAGTCCTCTGCGCTGTCCCAGTGTATAATGGGTAATGCCCTTATGCCGGCCTAAGATCCTGCCGTCCTCCGTGACAAAATTGCCCGGTCCCGGCACCTTTTCGCCGGCTTCTCTGTCAATAAAGGAAGCATAATCATTGTCCGGCACGAAACAGATCTCCTGACTGTCCGGCTTATGCGCCACCGGAAGTCCCGCCTCCTCTGCCAGGACGCGGATTTCATCCTTGGTATATTCACCCACCGGCATCAGGGTATGTGCCAGCTGCTCCTGGGTCAGATTGTACAACGCATAGGTCTGATCCTTGGCTGCGGTAACGGAATTACGGATGGCAAAACGGCCATTCGGCAGCCTGTCAATCCTCGCATAATGTCCCGTGGCAATATAATCCGCCCCGATCTCCAGGCTTCTCTGCAGCAGGGATTCCCACTTCACATAACGGTTGCAGGCAATACAGGGATTGGGGGTATGGCCTCTTAAATACTCTGCCACAAAATAGTCCATGACATGGCATTTGAATTCCTTCTTAAAGTTCATGACATAATAAGGAATCTCCAGTCTCTGTGCTACTCTTCTGGCATCATCCACCGCCGACAGTCCGCAACAGCCGCCGTTGGCTTCCTTGGCTGCTTCCTCTTCGTCCTGCCAGATCTGCATAGTGACGCCGATCACGTCATAGCCCTGTTCCTTCAATAACATGGCTGCCACGGAGGAATCTACTCCCCCGGACATGCCTACTACTACTTTTTTCTTCATAGATCTTAATAATCTTCCTCTTCTTCGCCCTCACTGATGTCATTCTTGGGCTTCTGCAGTCCTTCGATGGTGATATGGTTCTTCTCTGCATAATCCCACAGTGCTGCATGAATCGCTTCCTCTGCAAGCAGTGAGCAGTGTACCTTTACGGGCGGCAGTCCGTCCAGAGCCTCCATTACAGCCTTGTTCGTTACCTGTAATGCTTCCTGAATGGTCTTACCCTTTACCAGTTCGGTAGCCATGGAGCTGGTAGCTACGGCAGCGCCGCAGCCGAAGGTCTTGAACTTTGCTTCCCGGATGATCCCGTTCTCGTCAATGTCCAGGAACATTCTCATAATATCTCCGCACTTTGCATTGCCCACGGTACCTACGCCGCTGGCATCCTCGATCTCCCCTACATTTCTGGGGTTCTGAAAGTGGTCCATTACTTTTTCACTGTACATGTATCTGTTATCCTCTTCTTTCTCACTTAGTTGTTCTTCTGGCTTTTCAGGAAATCTTCATATAAAGGAGACATATCCCGCAGTCTCTGTACGATTTTCTTCACTTCTTCCGCCACGATGTCCATCTCTTCCTTCGTGCTTTCCTCAGATAAGGTCAGACGCAAGGAGCCGTGTGCTTCCTCATGCTTTAAGCCGATAGCCAGCAGTACATGGGAAGGATCCAGAGATCCGGAAGTACATGCGGAACCGCTGGAAGCGCAAATGCCCTTCATATCCAGCATGATCAACATGGATTCTCCTTCGATGAACAGGAAGGAGAAGTTGATATTGTTCGGAAGTCTCTTCGTGCGGTGACCGTTCAGCCAGCAGTGAGGGATCTCGTTCTCCAGACGTCCGATCAGATAATCCCGCAGTTCGATCTCCTTGCGGGTCTTGGTATCCATAATACGCATAGCGCGCTCTACAGCAGCACCCAGTCCCACGATACCAGGAATGTTCTCTGTACCGGCTCTGCGGCTTCTCTCCTGTGCTCCGCCGTGTACAAAGGAACGGATCTTCACACCCTTGCGGATATATAAGAAGCCGATACCCTTGGGGCCGTTTAATTTGTGGCCGCTGGCACTGAGCATGTCGATGTGCATTTCATCCACATTGATGGGAACCTGTGCATATGCCTGTACCGCATCGGTATGGAACAATACACCGTGCTCCTTCGCGATCTCACCGATCTCGGCAATGGGTTCGATGGTACCGATCTCGTTATTTGCAAACATTACACTGATCAGAATCGTGTCAGGGCGAATGGCTGCCTTCAGCTCGTCCAGACTGATCAGTCCGTCTCTGTCCACATTCAGATAAGTGATCTCAAAGCCTCGCTTCTCCAGATACTCACAGGTATGAAGAATGGCATGATGCTCGATCTTCGTGGTAATGATATGTTTTCCCTTGGAAGCATAGGCTTCTGCGGTAGCTTTCAGCGCCCAGTTATCGGACTCGGAACCGCCGGCAGTAAAATAGATCTCTTCCGGCTTTGCACCCAGACTGTCTGCGATGGTCTGGCGGGCATGATCCATGGCCTTCTTGCTCTCGGCACCCAGACTGTAGATGGTGCTGGCATTGCCGTAGTATTCACTGAAGTACGGGAGCATCGCATCCACGACCTCCGGTGCCGTTTTGGTAGTTGCTGCATTATCTAAATATATCATATTGCCTCATTTCCGCATATTTTCATGCTTATTTCACTGTTATTCATGATAGCATTCACCGCGCAGTTCTGTCAACAAGGTGGATGGAATATACTTTTGCAAGATCTTTTATCTGCAAAGGATCCAACGAAAAGCTATGAAGCATGCCAAACGTCATCCTCTGATCTTCGGTACTCTGATTCTGACGATCACCGGTCTTATCACCCGCATCATCGGTTTTTTCTACCGGATCTACCTGTCCAGGCTCTTCGGAGAAGAAGGAATGGGGATCTATCAGCTGCTCAGTCCCGCACTGTCTCTCTCCTTTTCCCTGACAGCTGCCGGCTACCAGACCGCCATCTCCAAATTCGTTGCCGCCAATACTGCGGGGCGGCGTTCCGATGACCTGAAAACGCTGCTGACCGGGGCAAGCATCACGCTCCCTCTGTCCCTTGGAGTCAATGCTGTCCTGTTTCTCGCCGCAGAACCCATAGGAACCTTCCTGTTAAAAGAAGCCCGTACCATATCCATGCTGCGGATTCTGTCCTTCTCTATTCCTTTTGCCGCGCTGCATGCCTGCATCAACGGCTATTTCTATGGAAAAAAGAAAGCTTCCGTTCCTGCCCTCACGCAGCTTCTGGAGCAGCTGGCCAGAGTCGGCTGTGTCTTTCTCGTCACCGGAGCCGCTCTGTCTGAGGGGCGCACCCCCTCCATCAATGCGGCCGTCTTAGGTCTGACCGTCGGCGAGCTTCTGTCCATGCTGATTGCTCTGATCTGCCTGTACATACACCTGTATCCGGATGCCTCTGTTCTTTCCTTGCAAAATATCTGTCCTTCTTCCGCGGTCTACCGGGATCTGTTGGGCATGGCACTGCCCCTGACCGCCAATCGTATCGTTCTGAATATTTTGCAGAGCATCGAAGCTGTCTCCATTCCCCAGAAGCTTCTGCTCTACGGTTATGATACCACCACAGCCTTAAGTGTATACGGCGTACTCACCGGTATGGCCATGCCCATGATCTTTTTTCCCAATGCTCTCACCAGTTCTGTGGCGGTTCTTCTCCTCCCCACCATCTCCGAAAATCATGCAAAAGGTGACCGGGAAGCCGTATGGAACGACACTCTGCGTACCGTAAAATACTGCAGTCTCATGGGCTTTCTTTGTCTGTGCGGTTTTCTTTTTCTGGGGGATTGGATGGGAACCGAATTGTTCCACAGTGAACTGGCCGGGCATTTCATCGTGACGCTGGGATTCATCTGTCCTTTTTTGTATCTGGATACCACGCTCTCCAGCATTTTGCAGGGTCTTGGCATGGCGGGACGGATCTTTTTCTCCAACGTGGTCTGCCTTTTAATCCGGCTGTTGTTCGTATTTTTTGCCATTCCCGTGATCGGTATGCAGGGATATCTGTGGGGGATTCTGGTCAGCCAGCTGGTACTTGCCGGAATCTATTTTTTCTGTCTGTATCACTTCTTCCGAAAAAATTAAAAAATACCTCCGGTGTCTTGCTTACGCCTGACAGACGGAGGTAACTATTCTGTAAATACCGTTTTGCTTCCCACAAAGTACTGGTACTGCTGTAAGATCTGGTCCTTACGCATATCGGAGATCGCCTTCTCCACATCCAGGGAATGGATATCGCTGTCCCTGCCAATGTAGCCGAAATCGTCCTGTTTGTGGAACGTAATGGAGATGTCCTCTAACGGTGCGTTGGATTTCTGCTCCTGAACCGGAGCTTCCTCCTTCACCGCACCGGAATTCCCCGAATTTATCTGTTCCGAAGATGCTACATGGGATTCTTGTCATTCAGGACACTCTTTAATTCATCCATAAAGGTGTTCACGTCCTTGAACTCCCGATATACAGAAGCAAATCTTACATAAGCTACCGCATCCAGATCTTTCAGCTTATTCATCACAAGTTCACCGATGGTTCCGCTGGGGATCTCACGTTCTTCCCGGTTGAAGATCTCGTTCTCCACCTCGTCCACCAACGTCGTGATCTGTTGTGCGCTGACCGGACGTTTATGGCAGGCTCTGAGTACTCCGGCCTCGATCTTAGAACGGTCATACGCCTCTCTGTTATTGTCCTTTTTAATAATGATCAACGGAATCGTTTCGATCTTCTCGTAAGTGGTAAATCGCTTGCCGCATTCATCACACACACGGCGACGGCGAATGGAATTGTTATCTTCCGCCGGTCTCGAATCGATCACTCTGGTATTTTCATGGCTGCAGAACGGACATTTCATAGGCATCCTCCTCTTAAAAACCACGTGTTATTTATACGGATATTATAAGAGAATCAGCAGTTAATGTCAACTAAAATTATGTCCGGACCGATCTGCCTGATGTCCTTGTACGGGATAACGATATTCGGTTCACAGCGCAGGAATCCCAGCCACTGATTCCCTCCCGGCACCATGATCTTACAGATACATCC
>OGZW01001299.1_pt1 | contig 20327 bp, 30 predicted proteins | sample 1577001 | NCBI WGS metagenome assembly OGZW01 (sample SAMEA3541519, study PRJEB24748) | human gut metagenome | biome: human gut; feature: human-associated habitat; material: faeces | place: China | collected 2012 | reverse complement strand
ATGGCAAATTGAAACAGCAGAACAGCTTGCTAAACTATCCAAAGATGTAGCGGGAGGAGAAAAATATAGCGGAAAGTATTTTAAATTGGAAAAAGATGTTGATTTACAAAAATACTGCTGGATTCCGATTGGATTACGTAAATGGTATCGTAGTGGAATTACTGAGAATAAACCATTTTGTGGATATTTTGATGGAAATGGTAAAACAGTTTCTGGAATGATTGTTGATCAACAAAATGATCAATACAATGGTGGTTTTTTTGGTAATATTGTTTGTTCAGACAGCAATATAAATTGTGGAGTAGTAAATTTGGCGATTAAGAATGGATCTATTTATAATAATGGAACTGGACTAAATGAAACGAATAATGGACTTCTTGTTGGATTTGTAATGACTAATTCTGGATGCACTGTAAAATTTGATAATATTATTGTATCTGGAGGTTTAATTCAAATTGAAGGATTCGCTGATTATGGTAATATTACTGGTGGAATGCTAGGAAATGTAAACAGAATTAAAGTTTCAAATTGTATGGTAGAAAATGTTCAAATTTCTGGTGTAGATAATAGTGGTGGTTTTGTTGGGATGGATAGCGGATCTATTTATGAAAATTGTACTGCTACAGGAAAAATTTTTGGAAATTGGGCATTAGGAGGATTTGTTGGATATGCATTAGATAATGATAATGGGCAACTGCTTTCTACATACAAACATTGTTTGGCTGATGTGGAAATAACGGCAAATAATTGGAATGCTGGAGGCTTTATTGGATTTGCACAAAATGCTGTGATTCAAAATTGTGTTGCAAAAGGTAATGTAACTAGTACAGTAAGTGAATGGGAACCAAAAGCAGGAACTTTTGCGGGAACATTAGGATCGTCTAATATCGAAAACAGTCATGCTGCAGGTAAAGTGAACGGTGTTTCTTCAAATTATGAATTAGGTGGATATACAGGACAAATCGAGGGAAATACAACTTTAAAAGATTGTTCTTTTGATAAAACGCTTAATCCAGATCTTAAATCTGTTGGTGGGGATGAACCACGTGATATTGATGGAGTCAGCAAAGTAGAAACTAATCAGTTGAAGGCTAATATATGTGAAGATTATGATGGTGCACATCATGTTGTTAAAGTGAATGGAAAACCAGCTACTTGTACAGAAGATGGATTTGAAGAATACTGGAAATGTGAAGATTGTGGATTAATGTATTCAGATAGTAATATGATAAATTCTATAGGTGGACTTATTGTTATTAAAGCTACAGGACATAAATTTGGTAATTGGCAAATTGTGCGAGAAGCTACTGAAAAACAAGAAGGTGAAAAGAAGAGAGTCTGTGAAGTTTGCAAGTATGAAGAAACAGAAAAAATTTCTAAACTTCTACCATCACCAGAACAAGTAGAATATAAAATTTTAGATGGTACTGATAGTTCATGGACACAAGGTGCTCATAAAGACCTTGTAATTAGAGGTAATGGGGAATTTTCAAAATTTAAATTTGTAAAAGTAGATGGTACTGTTGTTGATGAAAAGAATTATACTGTTAGTGAAGGTTCAACTGTAGTAACATTAAAAGAAGATTATCTTAAAACATTAACTGCAGGAAAACATACATTTGAAATTGTATGGACAGATGGCTTAGCAAGTACAACATTTACTGTTGTTAAAGATAATAATAACTCAGTACAAGTAACAGGCAATAAGAATGAAAGTATAACTGTAAAACGAGACAATAAGAATAGCATAGTTACAAAAACAGGAGATACTGCTAATTATGTTTTATATAGTATACTTCTTATGATATCTTTTGTTGGATTAGTTGTTACGGTTAAAAAAATTGAAATGATTTAAGCAAAAAATAGAAATAGAACCATATAATAAAAATAGGCTTATTCAAATAGCCTATTTTTATATTGTATTTTGATGAACATAATTTGTAATCTCACCAAGATTGATTTCTTTGAGTTTTTGTTTGTATTGATCTTCTGCAGCATTTAAATGATTCATGATGATATCTTCGGTATGATGTAGATTTAAAGCAGGATCAAATACTTTATCAACAAGATGCGTTGTTTCAATAAAAGTTTCCTTTCCTTCGATTGCTTCAAAGATATCTAAAAATGATATATCATTCATTTTTTTATTTAAAATAAAACCACCTAATTTACTCGCCTTAGAAGTAATAAGACCAGCAACGACCAATTGTCTTGTTACTTTCTTTAAATATGAATCAGAAACATCTAGCTTTTTACTAAGTTCATGACTTTTTAATGGTCCATCATTTGTTCCAATAAGCAATAAAATACAAATTGCTTGTTCAAAACTTTTTCTTATTCTCATTGTAATCCCTTCCCTTTTTTTATTATAACTAATTTTTTATATTTTGTATGTAAGAATATTGACATTTATATTGAAAAAATTATAATACTCTATAGACATTATATATCTATGGATGTAAAATGTCTATAGAAGATAGAAAGAAGGATATTTATGATTAAGCAAGAGTGGAAAAACATTTTAAAAAATCATTGGATTCAAATTGTTTTAGTTGCTCTTATTCTTATTCCTAGTATTTACACAGTTGTCTTCCTTGGATCTATGTGGGATCCATATGGAAACAGTGGAGATCTTCCTGTCGCTGTCGTGAATAAAGATAAGGCAGTTGAATACAACGATAAGAAATTAGACGTTGGTGATCAATTAGTCAAAAAATTAAAAGACAACGATTCATTAGATTTCCATTTCGTAAATTCAAAAGAAGCAAATAAGGGACTAAAAAATGGTGACTATTATATGGTCATTACGATTCCAAGCAATTTCTCCAAAAATGCAACAACTTTGTTGGATAAAAATCCTAAAAAGATGGTTTTAAATTATACAACAAATCCAGGTACAAACTATGTTGCATCAAAAATGGATGATTCAGCAATCGCAAAAATTAAAGCTGAAGTTTCAGCTTCAGTAACAAAAACATATGCTGAAACAATCTTTTCTTCAATTGGTACAATGTCAGATGGATTTGCTGAAGCCAGCGATGGTACTCAACAATTATCTGATGGTATGACTCAATTAGAAGATGGTAACAAAACAATTAGTGATAACTTAAAAGTATTAGCAAGTAGTTCTTTAACATTTAAAGATGGTACAAATACTTTAACTAAAGGTTTAAAAGATTACACAAATGGTGTTGTTACAGTAAATAATGGTATTTACCAATTAAAAACAGGTGTTGGTACTTTAGGTAGTGCTACTCCTACATTAGCTAGTGGTGTAAGTGATTTAAATACTGGCGCTCAAGCATTAAATAAAGGTGTTAGTGATTATACAGCAGGTGTAAGTCAAGCATTAGCTGGTGCGAATCAATTGGTTGAAAATAACACAGCATTAAATGCAGGTGTTAAAGCATTAGGTGAAGGTGCTGAAAAATTAGTTGTAGGAAATCAACAAGTAGTTGATGGTGTAAAAAAATTACAAGAAAATCTTGAAACTTCCAAAAAAACTATGGCAGCAAGTCAAGATTCATTGACTCAATTATCTGATGGAAAAACATCATTAGATAATTATGCTACATTAATTAAAACATTAAATGCAAGTGGTGATGCTCAAAAACAAGGAATTGCTAGTAAATTATTAACTAGTGGAATGTCAAGAGCAGAAATCGATGCTTATGGTTTAACAAATTATTTCCCTGTAGATAAATATAAAGACGGTGTAGCTTCATATATGGATTCGGTTGCTACTTATACAACAGGTGCATCTACAGCAATTAATACATTATCTAGTTCAACTAAATCAAGTTTAAATGATTTAGATGCAGCTCTTAATGGTGGAACTTTAACAGATGGTACAAAAGTTCCTACAGGATTAGTAAGTGGAACTCAAACAGTCCAAGCTGGATTAAATGAAGTGAATGCAAAAGTTAATGGTGGTAAATATGTAACTGTTGACAATGATGGAAATATTAAACAAGTAACTGTTGATTCTAAAGATGCTTTAGTTGCAGGTGTTCAAGCTTATACAGCTGGTGTGGATAGTTTACAAAAAGGTTTAACACAAATTGCTGATAACAATACAGCTTTAACAAGTGGTGCTACTGCTTTAGCTGATGGTACTTCAAAATTAAACAGTAATGTTCCTGAATTAACTAAAGGAATTACAGCTTTAACAAGTGGTGTTGATCAATTGGCTACAGGTACTTCAACATTAGTAAGTAATAATGCTACATTAATGAATGGTGCTAATCAATTATCTGATGGTGCTGGTCAAATTAGTGATGGTGCTAGTAAGTTGGCTGCTGGTTCTGATACTTTAGGTGATGGAATTAAGAGTGCAGCTGATGGTGTAACTACTTTAAATGGTGCATTAAAATCTGGTGCAGAAGAAAGTAAGATTGATTCAACAGATAAAACTACTGATATGGTAGCTACTCCTGTTGAAACAAGTCATAAAGAAATTTCTAAAGTTGAAAATAACGGTCATGCAATGGCTCCTTATATGATGTCAGTTGGTTTATATGTAACATGCTTAGCATTTGCTTTAATGTATCCAATTAGACATGGTATTAAAAAAGCTGAAAATGCATGGAAATATTGGGCAAGTAAAGCAACTGTTATGTATACAGTTTCTACATTAGCAGCTATCGTAATGGTTACTGCTTTAAGATTAATTAATGGATTTGAACCTGTTAATTTAGGTTTAACATACTTACTTGCAATTCTCGTATCGGCGGCATTTATGTCACTCGTTATGTTGTTAAGTTTAACAACTGGATTTATTGGTGACTTCTTATTACTTGTATTCATGATTGTTAACTTAGGTGGTTCAGCTGGTACTTATCCATTAGATACAGGTCCAGCTATTTACAAAGCTATTCATAAATTTGTCCCATATACTTATAGTGTAGATGGATTTAGAAAAACAATTAGTATGACAGCTCCTTCAATTTCAGTTGAAATTGCAGTGTTTGCAGGAATCTTAATAGTATGTTCATTATTAACAGTTGTTTACTTCAAATATAAAAATAAAGAAGATAAACATACAATTCCTCAAATGTTTGAAGAAGTAAATTCTACAAAAGCTGAATAGTGTAAAGGAATCCTAGAAATAGGATTCTTTTTTATATGTAGTTCAAACTAAAAGTAAAAATATCTTTTGTGAATATTTTAACAAAATGGTAAAATAAAGATAGGAGGATGAATCTATGGAAATTAAAAATGTTGTTGTTATTGGTGGAGGCGTTTTAGGAAGTCAAATTGCTTATCAAGCAGCGTATTGTGGATTTAATGTAACGATTTGGCTTAGAAGCGAAGGAAGCATAGGGAGATGTCAACCAAAGTTAGATCATTTAAAAGAAGTTTATCATGATACCATTACTTTGATGGCAAGTGATGAGGGAAAAACACCTCAAAATTGGGCAATAGGTATTAGTGATTATGAAGATTTTGATAAAGAAAAATGTTTAGAAAAAGCTGATCGTGCTTATGGAAATATTAAATTAGAATTAGATTTGAGTAAAGCAGTTGGTGATGCCGATTTAATTATTGAATCAATGGCGGAAAATGTTGAACAAAAAATAGATATTTATAAAAAGATGGCAGACTTATTACCAGAAAAAACAGTTATCGTTACGAATTCATCTACATTATTACCATCGAAGTTCGCTAAATATACAAAACGTCCAAATAAGTATTTATCTTTACATTTTGCAAATAGTATTTGGAAAAATAATATGACAGAAGTCATGGCACAAAAACAAACGGATCAAAAATATTTTGATTTGATTATGGATTTTGCTAAAGAAATAAGAATGATTCCATTACCTGTAAGAAAAGAAAAATCAGGTTATTTATTAAATTCAATGCTTGTTCCTTTATTATTTTCAGGAATGGATCTCTATGTTAATGGTATAAGTGATCCTGAAAGTATTGATAAAGCTTGGACACTTGGTACAGGTGCTCCTAAAGGACCTTTCCAAATATTAGATACAGTAGGACTTACAACTGCATATAATATTGTTTCTATGTATTTGAAGGTTCCATCATTTTTAGCTCCTTATAATTTTAAAGGTATGGCTAAGATGTTAAAGAAATATATTGATGAAGGAAAACTTGGAATGGCTTCAGGTGAAGGTTTTTATAAATATTAGAAGAATCGTTGGAATTCTTCTTTTTATTTGTTATAACTATAAAGAGGAATGGAGATGGAAAAATGGCCAAAAAGGTACTGTATGTCGCAATTGATAAACTAACAAAAGAGGTTTATAAATTTAAACAGTGGGGCGAATGTCAAAAACTTGTAAGCAAAGGAAAATATGTTTATAAGGGATTTTCGCAAGAAGAGTTAAAGGATGTAGAGAGCTATATTGCTTCTTTTAAACAAATAATGGATGAATCACAACTTAATTTAAATGAAAAAGATGTACCATATGCTTATGTAGATGGAAGTTGTTTAACAAATGGAGATACATGTTATGCTTATAGCTTTGGTGTAACAATTGTTGAAAATAATCAAGAAATTTATACAAACTGTCAAAAATTTGATGATGAATTTGTAGAATATAATCAGGTTATGGGAGAATTAAAAGCAGCGTTAGATGCAGTTTCTTATTGCGTTCAACAAGGCTACAAGAAAATGTATGTAATTCATGATTATGAAGGTGTTGCTTTCTATGCAACAGGAGCATGGGTCAATGAAGATGAAAGACTTGAAAATCTTTATGTAAAACAAATGAAAGAATATCAAAAACAAATTGAAATTACTTTTGTGAAAGTAAAATCACATGTCACAAATAAAAAGAAAATCAATCGATATAATGATCGAGCAGATGAACTTGCCAACTTAGCGCTTGGTAGATAATTGGAAAGAAATTTCCAATTTTTTTACAAAAAAGAAGAAAAAAGCAAAAAAAAGAGCGAATAAATAAGTAGGAGGACTACTTATGGAAACGGTAATACAAAATACAATAACCAATCATAAAATCATGTTAGATCAACATTGTAAAGCAATCGTAGGAAATCAGGAGATGCTAGCAAGAATGATTCATGAATTTGTAAAATAGGCAAGACATTTAAGTGTTAAAGAAATTATGAAAATCATCAAGGATGAACAGTGTTTTAGGTGGCTCAATAATGAAAATATGATACCAAACTATGGAACAGTAAAGTTTGATATGTTATGTTGTGTTGATCTTCCTCAATTAAATGGAACCAATAAACGAATCTATTTAAATGTAGAAATACAAAATAATATTCATCCAGGTTATTCACTTGTAACAAGAGGAATAGCGTATGTACTAAGGATATTAACAACACAATGGGGAAGGGAATATGATGATAAAAACTATGATGGAATGAAGAAAGTCTATTCATTGTGGATCATGCCACAAACAACAAAAAGAAAAGATGGAGATGTAGATGTTTACAAAGTAAAAAAAGGAAGAATGGAAAAGAAGAAAACAACGAAAATTATGACGAGGAAGAACTTGTTATGATATACTTGAACCAGAAACATGATACTACAAAAAAGTATCTCAAACATGATGAAGTACTCATGCCATTAGTAGTTTTTTTAAATAATAGAATAGACTATCAAGGGAAAAAGGAGATTATTAAAGAATATGGATTTAAGGAAACAGAAAGGGAGGTCAAAGAAATGTGTGATTATGCAAACTATCTTGAAAGAAAAGCAAGAAATGAAGGAATTAATCGAGGCAAAAAAAGAGAACGTAAAGAAAAGAATATAGAACATGTAAGAAATGTGATGAATGAGTTGAATTGTTCATATCAAAGAGCAACAAACATTTTAAAATTATCAGAGAATGAAAAAAAGAGTATTGAAAAGTATTTTCAATCTTAATGATTAAAAGATATGTTTAAAGAGTAATTAAAAAGATTGCTCTTTTTTTCATATTATGAAAAAATAACTCTAGCAAAATGGCTAAAAATCAATACTTTCAAGAGGTTAAAAAAGGTTAATTGTACTTATTTAGTAACAAATTGGTAACAAAAAACTAGGCCTTTATTTTATTAATTTCCACGAATAATTTATTAATAACTGTATCGGTATAAACATCAAAAGTAATATCTTTCATTTTGTGCCCAAGTACTCTTTTTCTAGAAAATACATCCACACCATTTGTTTGACAAAGGGTTGTAAATGTAACCCTTGCATCGTGAAGGGTATGTTTCATGTTTAGATTTTCTAAACATGGTTTAAAATAACTATCAATAAAGTTAGTGTAGCTTTGGTCTATCAATCTCTTTTTATCACATAGTAGCAAATCGATTACGAATGGTTTTATACTATCATGAATTGGTATAATTCTATTTTTACCAGCTTCGGTTTTCAAACCTGTATAAAAATAGGATACCTTTCTTTCAATTCCATCATCATTGCATACTTCATCTATATGTATATCATTTCTATCAATATTTAAAAGCTCATTTGCTCGTAAGCCACTAAAAATATAAATGAGTATAATCTTAGATACATCATTATTTGCTTCTTGCAAACATTTGATCTCATCATATGAAAATGCATAGTGTTTCTTAGTTCCTTCATCTTTTCCACATTTAATGTATTCTGTATAGTCATCATCACGATCGATATATTGATGAATAACTGCGTATTTGAATATCTTAGCACAAAGATCTTTCATATGAACTTTTGTCCCTTGTGCGCTTGTATCATTATCAAAAACATATTGTAAATCCTGTAATGTTATATCAGTTATCTTTCTATCATATATTATTTTAAAATGTTTGATCCATGAATTATATCCGCGTTTAGATGAATCTGATAACAAAGAAAATTCCTCTTTATATAAAATATCAAAGATTTCTTTGAACGTTGGTGTTTGAGTATTTTTTCTTTCTTTAATCCTATTAAAAATATTAGGAGATAGTTCTTTTATTTCTTCATCATTTATTTGTTTATTAGCAGCTAATTGATAAAGAGATAAAGCATTTAGAGCTTCAAGCTTAGTTTCAAAAGTTCCTATAACAATTTGTTTCTTTTTTCCTGTCCAAATATCACATTCATTACTAGAAACCCTTGCACAGTATGGTTTTCTTCTTTTTCCTGATAACTTTACGACAGTACCGGCATTATTCGGCCTACGAGCATAAGTTGTTTTTCTAGGCATAATAAAAACACGTCCTTTCTTTTATTTGGTTTCCTTGAACGTGTTTTTATGATAAAATTGACACGTAAAAGGTGAAAATCTTTTACATTTACCCATATAAGTTCATTTGAACTGATAAAATCACTCTATTTGCAAGCAGGGTGATTTTATTTTTTTATAAAAGATTTTCTTTATAATATCCAAAATCAAATCTCCATTTTATAACTTCTTTAAAATGTACACTCAGGAGGTGAGTGTCATGTCAAAACAAGACTACATCAAATGCATCACAAGAATATTGATGCAAATTGATGATCTAGAATTACTAGATGTTATCTACAAAGCAGTACATAAGCTTTATAGAAAATCTAAATAATTCAATGGGCAATTATTGCCCATCTTTTCCAAAAGCTTTTTCTAAATAATATACAAGAACCTTACGTTCAACTTTATTCAAGTTTAAAAATGCTTTGATAACTCTAACTTCACTATCTTCTAAATCATAATCATTTTTCAGTAATTCAATAGAATCATTATTTTCAATAAAGATATCCCCAACGCCATTTACTAACCAATCATAGTTAACATTGAATTCGTTACAAATTAATTTAATTGTTGCTTCTGGTGGTGTTCTATCTCCTTTTTCCCAGCCAACAATAGTAGGTCCGGCAGAACCTAATCGTTTACCAAATTCTATTTGTGTCATCTTTAATTCATTTTTTCTAAGAAATTTAATTCTTTCATGAATAGAATCGTTATTTTCGATAAAAATATCGCCAACACCATCAAGCAACCAATCGTAACTCACATTAAATTCAATGCAAATCAATTTGATAGTTTGAGTTGAAGGATTACTTTTATTCTTTTCAATAGAACTCATTGAAGCTTTCTTTATACCAATCTTTTCTCCAAAAGCTCTTTGACTTAAATTAAGCTGCTTTCTTAGGAAGTAAATTCTATCTCCAATTTGTTGCATGTTTATTCACCTTTTCCAACAGCTCTTTCTAAGTAATTTATGAGAACATCACGTTCATTTTCATCAAGCTTTAAAAATTCTTCAATAAGTCTAACTTCTACATCTCTCAAATTATAATCTCTTTTTAATATTTCAATAGTTGAATTGTCATCTTCAATGAAGATATCTCCATCCCCATCAACCAACCAATTGTAGTTTACACTAAACTCACTACATATCATTTTAAGAGCGGTTTCACTTGGCTTCATATTGCGCTTTTCCCAACCGGTTACAGTTGTACCCGCAATACCGATTTTTTTTCCAAACTCAACTTGTGTTAAATGAAGAATATCTTTTCTTAAATATTTAATTCTCTCATTAAGTGTGTTCATTCAGTCTCTCCTTTCAAGAAATATATTATCTCAAAAAAACGTGATTTTCAAGTTTTTTAAATTTATGTTGTTGACACAAGCGTGAATATAGAGTAAATTATAATTGTAAAACGTGATAATCACGTAAATAAATTAAAAAAACGTGATTAGCTTTACAAAAAAAGGAGGGAATGTGATGGAATATCAAATTCGTGTTAACCATAAAGCTCTCAAAAGACCAATCGAACTGGTTCTTCCGGAGGATTGTTTAATCATGGTGGAGGAATTAGAAACGATCGAGGGTGGTTGGAAAAAAGCTAAACCTGTATGACAGAACTTTAATCAAGAAAATCAAGAAGATAAAAAAGTAGATTGCTAGAACAATCTACTTTTGGAAGCAATAAGGACATCTAATCGCTTTTGTAAGTGTGCTTGATAACGCAATGTCATCTACTTGCTTTTCTGAATCACAAATTTGGCAAGCACTTTTATTTAACAAAATGATTTTACAAGCTTCTGTTTCATTGGATAAGTCATGAATTGTATTACTTGAAGAATCGTACAAGAAACCTTGTTTTCCAGCGTTAGGACTTAGCATATTCATCCCTCCTTTCTTAAAGATTTATTATAGCATTATTTATCAAAATTAAAGAAAAAAGAACAAATTGGACTCAAAACGGAGAAAGGAGATATTGAATGGACAATCGAAAAACAATCGCAGAATTGGATGAGATAGTAATTGAAATTATTAACTTATTAGCTGATAAAGGCGTAAGTGTTAATGATGCAAGGTACATTTCGGAGAATATACCAACAATTTTGGAAGTAGAAACAAAAGTGAAAAGGATAGATTAGATGAACACTATAGAAGCAATCAAAAGAATCTACTGCATTTGTTATCCAATGATTTTATGTTGCTCATTATGTATTTATTTGCAAAAGAAAGAAAACCTACAAATTAAAATGCAGGTTTTGGTAATTGTAACTTATTACATATATCTTTATATTCTTCGAATACTGATTTAGCCAGTGGATTAAAAATATTATCATAATCTTTTAGTAAGGGATGTTCAAAATCTAATATTGTTGAAATATCCGACTTAATTTCAATTAGATTTAAATACGCTGTGTACAAAAGTGGAACATATTTTTGACTATTTGAATCCATCAAATACATGTTATCAATACACAAAAATGTAAAGTCTCCTATAATTTGTAAATCCATATGCGACAATTCGCAACCTTTAGAGTAAAGATTTAATGATATGTATTTTTTATAAAACGGAAAATAAAATTCATCAAATCGTTTATGCAGAGCATCTGTTCGTATTTGCTTTTTACTAGTTCTGTTGTTTATCCAAGCTAAAAGTATAGCAGTAATAAAAGGTACAGTTATGCTAAGTAAATCAATTGCATCTTCAAAACACATTCATTTCATCCCTCTTTCTAATTGAATTTCAATACTGAGGAGCATTGATAACTTAATTATAAAGAAAGAAATGAAATATGTCGAAAATAATAAACAATTTATAGAAAGGAGGAAAATATGCAATTCATATCAAAAATACTGTATTTATCGAAAATACTTTTTATGATCATTTATCCAATATTCCTGTCAGGAAAAACTGAGATAACGAAGGATGGAGAACACGTTAGCGCTACAAAATATCTCACGGGTTACTACATCTTATATTTATGTATTGTCATATCGGAAATAAGTTAGGAAATAGTTTTATTTCCTTATAGCAATCAGTCAATAAAAATGACACAAACCAAAAATATGTTAATTAAAATGAAGAATAATTTAACTAGTATTCTAAAAAATGTAGAAACTGCAATATCTCTAAGTAATTTGATAACACATTGGCTGATTGCTCTAAGCAAATAAAGAAGAAAGGAATGATACTTATGGAACAAAGAAAGCAAAGAACCAAACAACAAGCGCTTGGCGCTTTAATTACAATCACTAAAAAATTAGATGATTCAGAAGTACGTAGAGTTGCTGATATTTGCCAAGGAATGGTTCTTGCTAAACAAGTCAAACCTACAACAAAGCAGGTTGAACAAAAGGAGGTGTAGTATGAAGGATCTAGCAAAGAAGCAGGAAGTCTTAAAAGCTTTAGATGGGCTTTCATATAATGATTGGTTAGAAATCAAATTTAAAGCTGACAACTACTTTAGAGAACAAATGAAAGCTTTTGAAAGTCAAATGAGATTGGACTCTAAAGTAGCTGATGCCAAGTATTAGAAATAAAGCTGCTACTCATCAAGGAGCTAATTTCTCGATAAAAACCTAAAAAATGAAGAAAGTTGCTACTAGTCCCACAATTAAGTCGTCAGAACCAGGGAAGTTAGTTCCTTGATGGGTAGCAAAAAAAGAAAGGAGACGAAAGCAAAATGGCACATAAAGATCCGCAAGAACTGTATGAAGAGTTCTTTATAAAAGAAAGGAATATTTGTTTAGAACTTATTCGTAAATATGAAATTTCATCAAAAACATTTAAGGAATGTGCAATTCCTGACACTGTTAAAAGACTGCATGAAATGGATGTGACATTGTCTAAAATGGACGAACAAATCACAAGGTTGCAAGCAATTATTGATGTAGGTCTTTATACAGGAATTGTTACTGCAACTTTCTATAGCAAAGAATTTGTTGGAGTTTTTGTACCTGTTTTAAATCACGCACGAAGAGGTAAAGAAGATGGAAATAAAGGACAATGAAAATATTTCAATAGAAGAATGCATGAAGCGTATGCACAAGAGCAGAGAATTTATTCTAAATGCTATTCAACAAAATGTTCTTCCGGGAGCTGTTGTTGTTAATGAGAGCGGACGACGTACCCCTCATATTCCTAGAAAAGCATTTGAGGAATATATGACAACTTATCGTCAAAATCCAACAGATGCATTAGTGACTGCGCTATTCAACTTTATAGGGGAAAGTTTCCCTAATTCAAAAAAGGATTTAGCGGAAGCTTTGATTAACGCTCTAGAAAAAGAAAAAGCCGATGCGAAAACCGCACCAGCAAAAATATAACCACAAACATTATAGAAAAATTCAGGAGGAATTACAATATGAAATTAACAAGAAACGGGCAAATCGTTCTTTTATCCGCATTTGTCGTAGCACTTCTTATGAGTGGGGTTGGATTTGTTAAAGCCAAAACAACAGAAGCAAAGTATCAAGAACAATCGGTTCAAATGCAACTTTATAAAGATGAGTTGAATGATGCTCAAAATCAAATCAATGAATACACTCAATACAAAGCTATGTATGAGTGTGTTCAAGTAGAAAAGAATCAACTTCAAGAACAAGTTGATGAAATGAACAAATGAAAAGCTCTAGGGCGGTTTACGATAACGTTTTACTGGCCGGGAGAAGATAAGTATGGACGTTTGACATCTACAGGAGTCAATGCAATCGAAGGAAAAACTATTGCGGTAGATCCTGCAGTCATCCCCTACGGATCAATAGTCTTGATTAATGGCAATGAATACGTTGCGCAAGACTGCGGAGGAACAATTAAGGGGAGAAAGATAGATGTTTTCGTAGAAAGTCCAAAAATGGAAAAGCAAGTAACAGAAGTTTATTTGAAAAGGAGAAATTAAATATGGATGAGTTATTAGATGCAATCGTTGAAGGATTAAAGAAAAGAGGGGGGGAGCTACCAGACATACATTTAATAGCTATGGAATTAGTAGCTACTTCCAATGAGGGAATCGAATGCAGAGTTCAAGGTACTAAATTAACAAAAGTACTCTTAGAGAATTTAGAAATCTCCAATGAAGAATTGGATAGAATGCTTAGACCTGCAGCAAAATGTCTAAAAGAATTTGCGGATTGTCTTATTGAAAAAATGGATGAAAAGAACGAAGAAATGAGAAAAGAAATATTAAAAAAACTTTCAAAAATAAATTAAGAGATGACATCTGTTATCTCTTAGCAAATATAGAGCTTCTTATGTTTAAAAGCCATGTTCTGTTCTATGTTTGCTAAGAGCTAATAAATGCTCTATAGGCTATTATTCAATACCGGTTTTTACCTCCAAAAAATTAAAACTCAGCGAAGAGTTAGTGAATGATGATTTGTATGTTTTCAATAATAGCCTATTTTTATTCGATAGAAAGGAGAAGGAATATGAAGTATGTAGATTATGTTGTTGATCAAATAAACATCATACAAAAAAGATACACTTACAGAAATGTATTTAAGGATTGGCTGACTATGGTTGCAAACTGGCATGGAGGAAAACATCAATTTATCGAAGATGGAGATACTTTTGATGATACGGTTGAGGAATATGCTTTGAGGGATTCCGTTGAATTATCAAGATGTGCATGGGCAGTTTATAATGCAGGTTCTAGAAAAATCAATTTTCTTTTAGCGGTAAATGACACATTAAATAATGATGATCATGATAAAATGCATGATTTCATTGTTGAAAAGTTCTCATAAAAAAAGAAGTCATCAATTAAATATTGACGACACCTTTTTATACTTTTTCCTGACAACTTGATTATAGCATATGCATTCGTAAAAGCATAGATGTAATCAATGGAAAATGTGTAAAAGAGTGTCTTAATTAAGCTTGTAATGGATATTAACAAGTCGTCAAAAAGGAAACGTACTGAAATAGAGTATGACTATGAGAATTTATATGATGTTCCAATTGACACACTAAAAGATAAATACATAGAGGAACTGTTAAGAACAAACAAGATAGACCATCATTACACAACAAAGACAATTCAATCAGGAAATCAGTTTGAGGTGGAAATTTATCCAACCTTTAATAAGAAAGACATTGAAAAGTACAAGCCACCTAAAAAGCCATCAAAGAAAGCCCAGAAGAATTTAAATGAAAAAAATGCAAGAAAACGATTGATAAGATTGATCAATGCAAATTTTGATTTAGATGACTGGGCTATTCATTTAACCTATTCTAACGAAAACCTGCCACCATCAGTAGAAGAAGCTGAAAAAGAAGTCTACAAGTACATTAGAAAAATCAACTATCGAAGAAGGAAAGTTGGATTGCCTAATGCAAAATGGATATATGTAACTGAATACGATCCAAAGAAAAAAATAAGGCTTCATCATCATCTGCTGATAGAAAAAGGGATTGATAGAAAGGTTATGAAAAGCCTTTGGAAAAACGGAACAAGGACTGAAATAGAAGAACTTGAACCGGATGAATTTGGTTTGACCGGTATTGCCAATTACATCTCAAAGGATCCTAAAGGAAAAAAACGATGGAAATCATCAAAGGGATTGAAACAGCCTATAGAAAGAAAAAGCTACACAGTATTTTCAAGAAAGAAAATCAGCAAGATGATAAGTGACAGCTCGTTGATATCTCAATACATGAACACCAATTACAAAGCAAAACAGTATTTGAGTCATGAAGTGAGATACAACAAGACCAATCATATGTACTACATATATGTACAAATGAAAATAAAGAATAAAAAGGAGAGATGTGAAAGGAGAAATATTTGATATGGCGGATGAATTGTTAAGGATTAACATCAAGATCACTAAAACTATGATGGAAAAGTACATTGATGATTTCATCGATGATGAGATCATGGATGAAAAGGCCGAATCAACTTATGAAAAATATAGACTTGTTCTTACAAAATTTATTGAATCGATTGAAAATGAAGAGGTTTCTAAAAAGGACATGATTGCATACAAACAAAGTATGCAGAAAAAGTATGCAACAAAGACAATCAACAATTACATTATCATCATTAATAAATTTATGAAGTATATTGAGTTGATTGAAGTAGATGCCTACTCCAAGAAGATGTTGAAAAAGCATATTTCAGACAATTATTCTTTAAAACCCATTAGAGAGCAAGAAAAGACTTCACTTGAAAATGTTCTTGAGCCAAGTGAATTTAAAAGAATGCTGAAAATGGCTAAACAATTAGGATACCAAGACATGTATATGATCATGAAGATTTTCGGCTATACAGGAATAAGACTAAGTGAATTGAAGTTCTTCACTTTTGAAAACATCCAGGAGAAGAAAGGTTATATTGAAGTTTATAACAAAGGTAAATTGAGACAAGTTCCTTTGAGAAGTGATTTAAGAAGAGAGCTTTTGAAATACGCAAAGAAAAATAACATTGAGCAGGGAACTTTGTTTCCGGGAGTCGATGATAAAACAAAAATGCTTTCAAAAAAGACAATTCAAAACAGGATAAAGAAGATATGTGGTAAATGCAGAGGAATTTCACTGGAAAAAGCACATCCACACGCTTTTAGGCATATGTTTGGAATTCAATGGGTTCATCAAAATGGACAAGCTTCGTTATCGGAGTTGGCAAAAATCATGGGACACAGTTCTATACAAACAACAGCTATCTATACAAACACTTCTCAACAAGAAAAGAAGCGAAAAGTAGAAGCTATCAAATACTAGAAAGGATGAAGAAATATGCAAGTAAAATTTACATTCCGTTTTCAAGAAGATGAAATTACAAATAGCAGCTATACAACAACTGAAAAAATTGTGACGGTATCTGTACCACCTCGTGATGCTATCGAAACGTTGAATATGTATAGATTAAAGAGATTATTTACACAAGCAATGAAAATTTATCTTTGTAACGGTTCTATAGCATTGGATGTGGTTGGCATAAGAAATATGACATTGAACGATGTTGGGAGCATTCTATTTGAAGCGCAGGAATTGGAATTAAAATTTGAAAATACATTAAACATACTTGGAAAGAGAGAAATAAAAAAATGAAGTTAAAAGATTTGGTAATGGTTATGTCACCGATAGGGAAAATGTTTATAAACGGAAAACATGAAGAACCGCTACAGGTGTTAAGTAAACCTGATATAAGCAACACGCTTGAAGTGTTTCAGGACAAAGAAGTGTTGTCTATTGCGTCGACATATACACTAGTTGACGATAAGATAGTAGGATGTTTGATGGTTAGAATTGACTACAGTATCTATTAAAAAAAGGTTCAAAAAACCAAAGAAGTTTTTAATGTTAAAAATCTCTTGAAAGTGTTGATACATATAGACTTTGAGAGATTTATATAGTTACGTTTAATATAAGGTTAAACGTAACAAAAAATAGAGGAAATAGCATGAAAAAGACCTACAAGAAAGCTACTTTTAATTGTATGGATTATGATGAAATGATGCATATATTTGAAACAAAATATTCAAAAAAATATAGATTGATAGGCTATAGACTTACAAGAATAGATGAAGTATCGCACAGGGCAGTTTTAATGATGTATCCAAAGAAGGTGAAGTAATGGGAGTATACGGATATAAGGGCTTTGATAAAAATCTTAGATGTAGAAATATGCAGTTTGAGGTTGGCAAGACCTATGAAACTGAAGGAGATCCTAAAACCGCTAAAAACGGTATGCATTTTTGCATGGAACCCTTTGGAGTCTTACAGTATTATCCTCAAAATCAAGGAAATCGTTATTGTATTGTAGAAGCACTAGGATTGCTCTCTACTGATGATCGATTAGATACTAGAGCATCTACAAATAGACTTAGAGTAGTTAGAGAAATAACGGAAGATGAATTGTTCATCATCCAAAAAAAATATAGAGATGAATTGGATATAAAGATAAGGAGGGGTATAGATGAGTTTCAAAGAGCAGCTAGAAAATAGCAATGATTCAATGATTGTAATGATTAAAAACTATCTTTTATCGAGAAACGATACAAGTAACTTGCTAGAAAAAGAAAATAAGAACATTGATGACATGATGCTTTTTATCGGTCATGAGCTCTATGTGAAGCATTTGGAAGGAAAAAGCAATCAACGTATGGCATGTGTTACTGGTCCAGATGAAGAATTATATGGAATAGTAATGCATTATCTTGATGAAGACATTGATATGGATGCAATTAAAAAGAAAATGGAAAACATCATGCTAATGAATCTTGGTAATGCAAATGATGATGATGAAAAAGAAAACAGTAAAATGCAGCTTTTACAAATGCAGTGTGATTCCTATAAACAAGAAATTGAAAAGATGAAACAGGAAACAAAGCCAAAGAGAACTGTTAAAAAGAAAAAATCAAAGGTAAATGACATGCAAATAGGTTTTGATCTATGAAAGTAACAAAAAAAGAAGTCGTTGATGAACTGATTAAGATACCTGAGTATAGAAATATTGATTATCTGATAAAAGAAGGAAATAAACAGGCAAAAAGACATAAATGGAATAAGCTGATTAGATTAGATGATCATACATATTTCTGTACGAACTGTAATTCAACGCACCAGGATAAAAAAATCAAAATAAATGAGTATAAGAAATGTCCTGTTTGCAATTCAAAGCTTCAAATATACAAAAGAAATAGAAATATAATGGATTATTGTTGTTGGCTTACTATTACAACATTGAATAAAAGAAATGAGCTTATTTTAAGAACGTTTTCATTTAAAAAAATGTACAACAAAAAACTATTAAAAATCACTTATGAAGTTTTAGAAGCGTTCAGGTGGAACTTGGATAGAAATATCTCGGTTAAAAGATATATAAACTGTAATTACTATCATGTTTCTTGTAAGTACAATGAAAAAGACCGTTGGAAAGAATTAACGGATGCGTACAAATGGAAAGTAAAAGTTCCAAAAGCAGGTTACTTTATTGGAAGCAATGTAAAAAAATGCATTGAAAAATCAAAATATAAATATGCGAATATTTTAGAAATATCTAAGAGATGGTATTTAGAAGATTACATTTTTATTTATGACATATTCCCTGAAATAGAAATGATTTACAAAATGGGAATGACAAAATACTTTAGAAATATCATGCGTTATATGGGAGTAAACGATGTTGAAGATGTAAGAAAATTTCTAAAAGAAAACAAAAGATTTTTTAGAATATGGTCAAAACTCAACCCCGACAAGTACGAAATGCAGATGATGGTTGATTTAGATACTTTTGATATAGAATATGCCAGAGATGCATTGAAAGTTGGATATAGAAAAAGTAAAAATCTTTATGCAAATGATAGAAAAACAATCCAATATCTAAGAAAGCAAAAACGAGATTTCTCTTTTTGGTTGGATTACATTGATTTTCTTGAAAGACTACATGTGAATATAGATAAAAGCAAACTGTTTCCAAAGGATTTAAAAAAAGAACATGACAAGATGTTCAATAACCTAGAGATACTTGATAATAAAGAATACGAACAGGAAATCATTGATTTTGAAAAGATGATAAGACCTTACAATTACGAAAAATATGATTACGTTATTAGAGCTGCTAGAACCGTTGAGGAATTAGTAAATGAATCAAGTCAGATGAATCATTGTGTTAGAAATTACATTCCTAAAATTGCAGCGCATCAATCTGCAGTATTCTTTGTTAGAAAACAGGAAGAAAAAGAAAAATCACTGGTTACTGTTGAAATAGATCCAGTTAATAAGATCCTTTTGCAAGCCAGAGGATATGACAATAAAGAACCAACCATAACTGAAATGGCTTTTATTAATGATTGGTGTCATAAAAGAATAATAGATAACTCTATGCTTACAAATACACTTTAGGAGGTGCATTATGAACTATCAAGAATTTTTAGAATCAAAAAAGAAAGTAAAAGAAACGGATGGAATTGATATTGAATTGGATGATTTAAATCCTGTTTTATTCGACTATCAAAAAGCCATTGTTAAAAAAGCACTCAAAAAGAAAAGATTTGCGTTATTTGAAGCTTGTGGGATGGGAAAGACCTTACAGCAATTAGAATGGGCACATCAAGTAAATAAAGAAACAAATAAACCTGTTCTTATCCTTGCACCTCTAGGTGTTACGGTTCAAACCGCTTATGAAGAAGCTCCATTATTAGGCTATCAAGTAAAAGTA
>OGZW01001296.1_pt1 | contig 20343 bp, 18 predicted proteins | sample 1577001 | NCBI WGS metagenome assembly OGZW01 (sample SAMEA3541519, study PRJEB24748) | human gut metagenome | biome: human gut; feature: human-associated habitat; material: faeces | place: China | collected 2012 | reverse complement strand
TATAATAATCCTGAAAATACCGGTTGGCAGCTTCTCTCCCCGCCTGAGTGGAGCTGTCAAAGGACACGTAATAATACACAATGGTGATCTTGCTGTTTAGTCTCTTATAAAAAGTACGGACGCCCTGGCTGTCGCTGCTTCCGTTCGTAATAAACTTCGTAATACCATAGGAAGCAAGGCTGTTACCGCCCAGCATACTGCTGGCAGCATTAAAATCAACTGCCGTATTCCCCATGGTATCTGCCTGCTCCTTGGTCACAGGATTGGTACCCTGTTTTACCAGATCTGCCGGTACCAGATATGCCAACTGGTCACTTTTGACTGCAATAGACTGCCCCATCAGGATATCCTTGCGGTCGGATGCGTTGCCATTGAGATTTCCATCCGCCTCGGTGAGATTATCCTTGGCAGTTTTCGTGGCGATATAGGTATTGCCTGCCAGAGTCAGATTGATCAGACCGCTTAAGTCAATATCCGTTCCGGTACCGTTGACTACGATGGCACTGCTGTCACCGTTCTCCCCGGTGCCGAAGCCTATATACTGTCCGGAGTAATTCTCATCCACCAGACTGCCTGCGGTGAAATTATTATTTGCGCCGTCTATGCGCAGATCTCCCGCTACATAGACATCATTTCCCTTGAAATTCATATTCGCGCTGCCGGTAGATGTCGCTGCTCCGTGCATGGTGATCTTGCCTGCCCACAGTTCTCCATAGCTGTCGGATTCCAGTTTCGCGCCCTTGCCCAGATACAGTTCTGTAGCCGCTACCATACGCTTATCATCATTTTCCTTACCTGTCGGCTCTGCCAGGGTCAGGGTCACATTTGCACTGTTTGTATCATCCTCATTCCCCACCAGTACCTTGTCCGCATAGAAGCTTCCGGCGATCTTAGCGTCGCTTAATTTGCCACTCTCCGCTACCACCTGAATATTCTTCTGTGCCACCAGTGACATGCCGGTCAGTGAAGGCAGGCTTACGGCCTGTGCAAAGCTCATATCCGGCATTTTCACACGGATATCCGTCTGGATCACAGAGACATAACCATTATCATTGGTATAAGTCACCTTTAATTTCTGAAAAGATAATCCGTCCGTGAACAGGGTAAGCTGTCCCTTAGGCAGATCGCTCACCGCATCTCCGGAGCCGTTTGTACCCGTCATCTGCACGGCGCCGTCTACCATCTGTATTGTATAGGAATTGATTCCGTCACCGGTCTGCAACACTGTATTTTTCCGCACCTCCGGTGACAGACTGTCAAACAGTTTCCTCAGATCATAGTAATTTAAGCTTACGGTATCACTGCACTGATACGCCTTCTGCATACTGCTTAAGAACGCATAGCGGAGCTTACTCTCCTTCTCGGATACGGAAGTGTCATCATAGTTCACCAGAATCTGCGTGTAGGCATCTCCCAGGGACGTGGACACCTGCTCTTCCATATGGACACGGATCTCATCCAGCACTGTCTCTGCCGAATAGAAGTTGTCCTTCGCCTGCAGGTTATTCGCCTTCATCTGATAGTTCAATAAGGACATATACATCAAAACACTGGCTAAAATGCCGATAAAGGCCATAGCTATGATCACTACGACCATTGCCGAGCCCTTATCGTCTGTCTGTTTATGTAATTTGAAGTCTCTGCCACGTATGTTCATGGTTCTTACGCTTCCTTCCGGATTCTCCTGTTATTCCGTTACCGTTCCTGTCATAGTAATGATCGGGCTGCCGTCTGCTATCTTATCCTCTGCATAGACCTTCACTTCCATGTCGTAAATACGGTCCTGTTCCCTGGCCGGTGTCAGATTCGTCACTGACATGACCTTTGACCACCGAGATCCCGTGCCCCGGCAGGTCGAGCGTAATCACGCGTACCTGTTTGTAAAGATAGGGGACGAAATCGTCCCAGACGAGCATCGACTCCAGATAACCGTGCAACAGGACCGCGCACCGGTCTCCTTTTTCGGAGTCGCACACATGGACGGGCGTGTCGCCTGCCGTAATGAATTTTTCAACCATTGTCGGGTGGATTTTCAGTTTTCCTCGTCGTCGAAATAGTCGAACGCCGATTCCCGCTTGGGGCGTGCGGGCGCATCGTCTTCCTCGTCGTCGAGTTCGCGGTAGATGGTGTGGCGTTCCTTGCCGCTTTTGTGGATCGGCTCGAGCCGTTTGGCCTTACGAAGTTCGTCCGCATGGTTTTCGTCGCGGAATCCCTTGTTCGTTTTCATGGATCGGAGAAGAAAAAATAGATTTAGGATTGAAAGTTGGCGGTATCGTAGCTGCCTTCGAATACTTTGCGGGCCTCTCCCGAAAGGCGGATGCGGGTGTAGATGCCGGGTTTCGGCTCGTCGAAGGCGATGCCGAGCCGTCCGCCGCGTACGTCGATGCGGAACGCTGTGACGGAAGGCTGGGCCGCGAGGTGGGTGACCAGCGCCGCAGCGGTCGATCCCGTGCCGCAGGCGAGGGTTTCGTCCTCCACGCCGCGTTCGTAGGTGCGGACGGCGATATGCCCGGGACCGACTACCTTGACGAAATTGACGTTGGTGCCTTTGGCGAAGCGTTTGTCGTAGCGTATCCGGCGTCCGCGTCCGATGACGTCCACGGCTTCGAGGTCGTCCGTGAATTCGACGTAGTGGGGAACGCCCGTATCGAGGAACCAGTATCCGTCGCCCCGGTCGATCCGTTCGACGTCGATCATTCCCAGCTCTACGGTGCTTCGCAGCCCGTCGATACGAAGCATCCTGGCTTCGTGGATGCCGTCCGTCGAGTCGAACCGCTTGATGTCGCCGCCGATGCCCAGGTGATGGGCAAACAGGGCGAAGCAGCGGCCTCCGTTGCCGCACATCTCGCCCGGCGAGCCGTCGGCGTTGTAGTAGCGCATCGAACAGTCGCAGCCGGATACGGCGGAAGCGGCGAGCGTCATCAGACCGTCGGCTCCGATGCCGAAATGGCGGTCGCACAGACGGGCGATCTCCGCGCTTTGGGGAGTCGCTCCGCCGTTCCGCAGGTCGAGCAGGATGAAGTCGTTGCCGGCACCTTCGTATTTTGCGAATCGCATTTGCATCTGTTCTGAAATATCGGCTTTGTCGCTATTCCGGTTCGGAGGTCGGAGCCGTTCGGCACTTCTCTTGCATCCTGAAAACGCGTGTATGTCCGGGACGGAAGAGGGTTTTTCCGGGGCGCTGCAAAATAGGTTCCAACCAGCTTTAACGCGGACAAAAATAATAAAATTCTAAAAGTTTTACTACTTTTGCGTGAATTTGTTACGTAACTTATAATCCGTATGAAAACATTGCTTGCAAAACACCGTTCGATCCGAAAATTCCGCTCTGAGCCTATTGCGCCGGAGGTGCTGCAAGACATGCTCGAAGCCGCCTCGCGTGCCTCGACGTGCGGCAATATGCAGCTTTACAGTCTGATCGTTACTCAGAGCCGGGAATTGCGCGAGGCATTGGCCCCGTGTCATTTCAATCAGCCGATGGTTACGCAGGCTCCCTGCGTGATTACGGTTTGTGCCGATGTCCACCGTTTTTCGATGTGGTGCGAACAGCGCGATGCCGAGCCGTGCTACGATAATTTCGCCTGGTTTCTCAACGGGGTGACCGATGCGCTGCTGGCGGCGCAGAACCTGTGTGTCGAGGCCGAAGCGCACGGGTTGGGAATCTGTTACCTCGGTACGACCATCTATACGGCCGAGGAGATCGCCCGCATCCTCGATCTTCCCAAAGGGGTGATTCCCGTGACGACGATCGTGGTGGGGCATCCCGACGAGTCGCCCGAACTGACCGACCGCCTGCCGCTCGATGCGGTCGTGCATTGCGAGAAATACCATCATTACACCTCGTCGGAGATCGACGAACTCTGGGCCGAGAAGGAGACGTCGGAAGAGACCCGGCGGCTGCTCGAGGAGAACGGCCTGCCGAATCTGGCACAGATTTTCACGCGCAACAGGTATCGTGCCGAAGATAACCTGGCTATTTCGCGCAACTATTTCGCGCTGCTGAAAAAACAGGGTTTCTTCAACAATTAACGGAAGTCTTGAAACGGTTGCCGGTCATATTCGTCTTTTTGCTGGCGGTGCTCGCGGGGGTGTCGTGCAGTGTCACGCGCAAACTTCCCGAGGAAAGTTATCTGGTGCAGAAGGTGACCGTAGAAGCCGATAAGGAAACGCCTAAAAAAGAGCGTATTCCGGCTTCCGACCTGCGGAAATTCATCCGTCAGAATCCGAATAAACGGTTCCTGGGACTCAATTTTTACGTCTGGGTTTATGAGCAGGCCGATCCCGAAAAGGATAATTGGTGGAACCGGTTCAAACGGCGTATCGGCGAAGCGCCCGTGCTGTTGGATATGAGCCTCACGGAGCAGTCGGTCCGCAACCTGAAGGTTTACATGGACTATCGGGGGTTCTTCTCTTCGCAGGCGACTTACGAAGTCGATACCACGTCGCGGAAAAAGCGGGCTTTCATCACCTACCGCACCGTACAGCGCGAGCCTTACCGCATCAACCGCCTTTCGTACGATTTCCGCGATCGGTTCCTCGAGCAGATCATCCTGCCCGATACGGTACATTCGCTGCTCCGTACGGGCGAGGTGTTCGACATGGAGGTCCTTGACCAGGAGCGGCAGCGCATCACCACCTACCTCAAACAGCGCGGCTATTACAATTTTACGGTCAATAACATCGAGTACGAAGCCGACACGCTCGGCGGCAATCATCTGGTGGACCTGAAGATGATCGTCAAGCAGCATCTGGCCGGTTATAACGAGCAGGGTTATCCGATTCTGCGCAACAATACGGTTTACCGTATCGACCAGATCAATATTTTTCCCAATTACGATCCTACGGCGGCTATTGCTCCCGACTACCGCAAGGGACTCGACACGATCTACTACCGGGGGTTGAACGTGGTGTACCACAAGGACAACAAGCGTCCCAACATACGTCCTTCGGTGCTGCGACAGATCGTGCCGATCTATCCGAACTACGTCTATAACATTAACCGGGTCGATCAGACGTACAACCAGATTATGTCGATGGGCTATTTCAAAAGCGCCAACGTCATTTTCAACGAGCAGGCCGACAGTGTGGCAAAGGATAACTACGTGACTTTCGTGGGCGAAGGCAAGGAGCCGGCCGATTCGGTACATCAGACCCGCGAGGGCTATCTCCAGTGCGACATCCAGTGCATTCCGGCCTTGAAGCAGGGGTATAAGATAGAGCTGGAAGGAAGTACGACGTCGAGTTTCTACGGATTGCGGGCGACGGTGGGGTATCAGAACCGCAATATTTTCCGGGGAGCGGAGTCTTTCGACGTTTCGTTCTCGGTAGGGTACGAGTATATGAAAACTCCGAGTGCCCGCAAGCGCAACGCCATCGAATTCGGAGTCAATATGGGTTTGCAGTTTCCCCGTTTCCTGCTGCCTTTCCGAACCCAGCGGTGGCAGTCGATCCAGATGCCCCGGACCCGGCTCGAATTCGGCATCAATTTCCAGGATCGCCCTTATTACCGGCGTACCCTTTCCAGCGTGGCTTGGGGATATTCGTGGAGCGATTTGAAGTATTCGAGCTATTCGCTGCGTCCGATCGATATCAACGTGATCGATATGGGGTATGTCAATAGGGAGGATTTCCTGGATCATCTCCAGAACGAATATCTCAAGCGAAGTTACGAGTCGCAGTTCATCAGCGGCCTTTCGTTCAGTTATGTCTATAACAATCAGCGCAAGCATCTGGGCGGAAACGCGACGCTGCTCCGCTTCAATTACGAGATGGCGGGCAACCTGCTCGACGGCCTGATGCACCTCTTCTCGCGTCCGGCGGCCGGGAAGGACTATTACGAGGTTTTCGGTCTTCAATATTCGCAATATTTCCGGGCCGATTTGAGTGTGAGCCGCAAGATCATGCTCGGTGAGGTGACGGCTCTCGTGGGACGGCTTTACGGCGGTTACGGTATGGCGTACGGCAATTCGACTTCGATTCCCTTCGACCGTCTGTTTTATGCGGGCGGTGCCAACAGCATGCGCGGTTGGGCACCCCGTATGTTGGGGCCGGGGGCTGTTCCGGAGCCGGAAGATGCGGTTTTCCCTACACAACTGGGCGATATGAAGCTGGAGGCCAATCTCGAATTGCGCTTCCCGATTTGGGGGATGTTTCACGGAGCGACGTTCGTCGATGTGGGCAATATCTGGTTTGCCGACCGGCATTCCGCGCCTTCGCCCGCTGCGGTTTTCCATTTCGACAGTTTCTACAGGCAACTGGGCTTCGATGCCGGTATCGGTCTGCGCCTGGACATCAAATTTGCCGTACTGCGTCTGGACTGGGGCATACAGATCCACAACCCCAATGCACCTGCCGGACAACGGTGGATCCACAATTTCAAGTGGAAGAATACGGCGCTTAATTTCGGAGTAGGTTATCCGTTCTGATGCCGATATGGGAATATGGGCCGGAGCGGGCGGTGTACCGGATTTTTCACTGCGGCGGCCGGGGCTGTGTATGGAGCCGCTGTCGGGCGAGGATGATTCGTCTGCACGGAGTTCGTGTCGGCAGGGGAAGGATATGTTGAACTTTGATTTCCGCAGCTCGGAAAGGACTTTTGGAAGAAATAAAGCGTCCGCTTCGAAATCCGAAGCGGACGCTTTTTGTTGTCGATGCGTTGCCGTTTATTGAATCCCTAGCTCGGCCTTGACTTCGGTGCTCAAATCGGTCATGGCTGCTTCGTCGTAATAGACCATCGAGGGGATGGTCGTATTGAATACGGCGACGTAAGCTCCCTTTTGCGCCACCTTCTTGACGGCCTCCTGAGCCTTGGCGACGATCGGGTCGGTCAGCTCCTTCTCCTTTTTCTGCAAGTCTTCCTGTGCGCTCTGGTAGAACTCTTGCAGACGGTTTTGCAGGTCGGTCAATTCTTTCTCCTTCAGTTGGCGGGTTACCTCCGAGTAGGTCGCTTTGTTTTTCTGGAAATCGTTGTACTTGGTGTTCAGCTCGACCTGAATCGTTTCCAGGTTGTCGCGCAGATCTTTGCTGTACGCCTCCATGTTGGTCATCATCTCCTTGTATTCCGGCATAAGGGTAATGATCTCTTCGAGATTGATACGGCCCAGCTTCTGTGCGAACAGGGAACTGCTTCCCAGTACCAAGGCAACCACGAGGGTTAATTTAATGAGTTTTTTCATACGGATTTATTGATTTGATTCGATATTTCTTACTTTTTCATAAATTCGATGAGGGCCTGAGTGTGGTCGATTTTTTCTGAATTGTAAAGCAGCGTGGGGTTCGAAGCCGCATCGAGAACCAGCTCATACCCGTTTTGTGCGGCATAGTTCGCAATGGCGTCGAATACCCGTTTCTGGATCGGCTGGATCAGCTCGATCCGTTTTTTCATAAGGGTACCGTCCTGGCCGAAGATCTCCTCCTGGAATTTGCTGGCCTCCTCTTCCCGGGTGAGAATCAGGTTTTGCCGGGCCTGTCGTGACGAAGCCGAAAGGGACATTTCCTGCGCCTTATAGTTGTTGTAGAGGGCTTCGACCTCTTCGAATTTGAGATCGACCTGCTGCTGATAGCTTTTGGCCAGTTGGTCGAGCGTGTCGAGTGCTTTGTTATATTCGTCGATCGACTTGAATACTTTTTCGCTGTTTACCACGATGTAGTTCTGTGCCGAAAGCGAGCCTATGGCTGCCGTGAAGGCGAGTACGAGCAAAAGGATCCGTTTCATACCGTTTATTTTTTAGTTATCTTTTATAAGTATAACCCTGTTTCTTCAAATTTATTGCTGTTTCTTCAAATTTATTGCCAACTTCCGCCGGTTTAGAACTGCATACCCATCGTGAAATGGATGTGGCTGCCGCTGCGCTTGGTCTGTCCTGCGGCCGGGTCGAAGCCCCAGCCCCAATCGACTCCCACCATGCCTACGACCGGCAGGAAGAGGCGCACGCCGATACCCGCCGACCGTTTGATCTTGAACGGGGAGAACTCCTTCCACGAGGTGAATCCGTTGCCTCCTTCCAGGAATCCCAGTACGTAGATGTTGGTCTGTCCCTTGAGCAGGAGCGGATAGCGGAGCTCCATCGTGTATTTGTTGTAGGCACACGAATAGTTGCTGCCTACGGGATCGAGCGCTCCGTCGTCGTAACCGCGCATGGAGATAATGTCGATACCGTACATATTATAGCCCGTCATGCCGTCGCCGCCGACTTCGAACCGTTCGAAGGGCGATACCTTGTTTTTATTGTAATGTCCCAGGTATCCCATTTCTGCGCGGGCCATCAGCACCAGGTTGCCGTTGCGGGTCAGCGGAGTGAACCATTGGCCTTTGAGCATCCACTTGTGGAATTCGATCCAGTTGTAGCGTTCCTGTTCGCTTAAAGCCGTGCTTTTGTAATCCTTGCCGTCCCACAGCGAATAGGGAGGAGTGAGCTGCACCGAAACGCTGAAATCGGAACCCCTGCGGGGATAGATCGGCTGATCCACCGAATTTCGTCCCAATACCAGGCGGATCGACAGCAGGTTTGCCGCACCGTTCTTGAGTACGAAGGTGTTCCAGTCCTTCAGCATGTAGCGCTCGTAGCTGGCTTCCGCATAGAACGTGAAGTACGGGTCGGGCCAGTCCAGACGCTTGCCGAGTCCCGCCGCGACACCGGCGGTGCGGAAATAACGGGTACCTTTCTGCCAGGCGTAATAGGCGTTGTTCTCATCGGAATAGTGAGCCGAAATCGTGAAGGAGTTCGGTTTTCGCCCGCCCATCCAGGGATCGGTGAAGCTGATTGCGAAGGCTTTGTAGTAAGTACCGTTGGTTTGGGCGCTGATCGACAGCCGCTGGTTCTGTCCCATCGGGTAGGGTCTCCAGGCGCCTTTCTTGAAGAAGTTTTTGATCGAGAGGTTGTTCAGTGTGACACCCACCGAACCCACGAACGTACCGCCGCCCCAACCGCCGGCGATCTGGAACTGGTCGCTGGCGATCTCCTCGAGCGGCCAGTTGATATCGACCAATTCGTCCGAATTGACGACGGGCTGAATGTCCGGAGCGATCGCTTCGGCCGTGAAATGTCCCATCGAACCCAGGGTGCGGATGGTCTGGAACAACAGCGACTGGTTGTAGAGTTCGCCCGGCCGCGTGTAGAGTTCACGGCGGATCACCTCGTCGTCGAGCCGCATATTGCCCGAAATGCCGACATTGTTGATGGTGAATTGTTTGCCTTCGAATACGCGGACCTCCAGGTCGATCGAGTCTTTGCCGATGATGATTTCGGCCGGGTCGATCTGCGAGGTGAGGTAGCCCTGATCTTTGTAGAGATTGGTGATGGACGGTTCGTCCGGATTGTAGTAGGCGCCGATGCCCAGGCGCTTGTACATCGATTTTTTGTCGTAAATCGAGCCTTTTTCGACACCGAACATCCGAGCCAGTTCGTCGGTTTCATAGACCGAGTTGCCGATCCAGGAAACATTGCGGATGTAGTACTTGTTGCCTTCCGAAATGTCCAGCGTGATACCCATACGCTTGTCGTTGATCGCGTAGATCGAATCGGCGACGATGTTGGCGTTGCGGAAACCTTTCGAATTGTAAAAGTCGAGCAGCAGCTCCTTGTCGTTTTCGAAATCTTCTTCGTTGAATTTCGCCCCCCGGAAGAAGTTGAGGCTTTTCTGGTGGGTTTTCTTGAAGGTGCGGCGCAGACGTTTGTCGGAAAATTCTTCGTTGCCTGTGAAATTGATCTCTCCGATTTTGATTTTACGTTTGCGATCGACGATGAAGGTCACGTTTACGGCCTGCTTCAGTATCGAGTCGTTGTCGATGCGGACCGATACTTCGGCGTTGCGGAAACCTTTGTCTGCGTAGTATTTGTGAATGAGCTTCGAGTTCTTGTCGATCACGTAGTCCGAAAGCTCGGTGCCGCGCTTGAGTTTGAGCTTTTCGAGCAGGTCTTTCTGGTTGCTTTTGGAGATGCCCTCGAAACGCCAGTAATTGACGCGGGGACGTTCCTTCAGGAAAACTTCCAGGTCGAGGCTGTCGCCTTCGATGGTCGCACCGACGCGGATGTCCGAAAAGAGGCGCTGGTTCCACAGGCGGGTGATGGCTGTCGAGATGAAGTTGCTGGGCAGGTATATCGAATCGCCCGGGATAAGACCCGACGAAGCTCGCAGAATGCTGTTGTCAATGTATTGCGCCCCGTGAATATTGACGTTGCGGATGTGGTAAAGTTTCTGGGTACCGCCTTCGAGTGTCGGGGCTTTTTCGAATTGCTGTAAAAGCTGGTTCGTATCCTCGTCCTGATCCGTCTGTTCGGCCGGGGGCGGAGCCGCCTCGCCGGAGGGCTCCTGCGCGAATATCTGGGGACAGAGCAGCAGCAGGGCGGCCGTCAGTGTCAGAAATACTTTGCCTGGATGATTCATCGTGTGTCGTCTAACTTCTCTCTAGAGTTTCTTTCTTCATTCTCTCCGTTCAGTGTAGCGAGTAAACTCGTGATGCACTCGCTTACCGAATACGTTCATTATTTTTTACCAGTCCGAAACGCCTTTCGCGCCGGGCATATTCGTCGAGTGCCTGCGCGAAATCCTCTTCGGTAAAGTCGGGCCATAATACGGGGGTGAAAAAGAGTTCGGCGTAGGCAGCCTGCCACAGCAGGAAATTGCTGAGCCGTTGTTCGCCGCTGGTGCGTATCAGCAGGTCGGGGTCGGGACAGCCCGCCGTATAGAGCGCTTCGGAAACCGTCTGCTCGGAAATCTCTTCCGGAGAGAAGATGCCGGCTGCGGCACGGCGTGCCAGACCCTGCATCGCATGGACGATTTCGCTGCGGGAAGAGTAGTTGAGGGCCAGTTGCAGCGTAAGGCGTTTCCCGGTAGCCGTTCGGTTTTCGATCTGATCCAGGTGGTGTTTTACTTTTTCGGGGAAACGGCTTTTGTCGCCGATGATCCGCACGCGCACTCCCTGAGCAGCCAGTTCGGGCGTTTCGTTGATTACGCTCTTGCAGAAGAGCTCCATCAGGGCATCGACCTCTGCGGCGGGGCGTCCCCAGTTTTCGGTCGAGAAAGCATAAAGCGTCAGGTAGCGAACCCCGTGACGGGTCGCGGCCTGGATTGCCCGGCGCACGGACTCCACACCCCGGATATGACCTTCGAAACGCTCCAGCCCGTGTTGCGCGGCCCAGCGTCCGTTGCCGTCCATGATAATGGCGACGTGTCGAGGTATGCGTTTTTGCTCGCTCATAGCATGCAAATATAGGGAATAAAATCCGAAAGCGAAAGAATTTCCGGCAAACAGGGGTTTTTCGTCAGCTTCGGATATCCACTCCCCACATCATTTTCTTGCGTAACGTGTCGTAAAACGATATATTGTGCGGGACCGCCAGAAAAAAGCGTCTGGAAGCCAGGCGGACTCTGAATTCGGCTCCTTCGGGAATCGGACAGGTTTCGTTGTCGGTGGCGATCGATATTTCGGCGTGCCGGGCGTGTACCTTGAGCCGCACGTCACTCGACGAGGGAATCACGACCGGGCGCATCGTCAGGTTGTGGGGCGCGACGGGCGAGAGCACCAGGCAGGCGCATTGGGGGGCGACGACCGGACCGCCCACGCTGAGCGAATAGGCCGTCGAGCCGGTCGGCGTGCTGACGATCAGTCCGTCGCCGTGATAGGTGGCGACCATTTGGTCGTTCACGTACGTTTCGACCGAGATCATGCCCGCGCCCTGGCGCTGGATGACCACTTCATTGACCGCATAGCGGGTCGAGATGCCGTCGCCGAAGTCGCCCGTGACCTCGAGCATCGATCGGGGCTGACATTCGAGTTTGCCGGCGGCGATCAGCTCGAAGACATCGCCGATGCAGCCGTTGCGGGGTACGCTCGTCAGAAAACCCAGATGTCCCGAGTTGATGCCTATGACGGGGATTTCGGCCCCTCCCAGCCGGTGAATGCCGTCCAAAAGCGTACCGTCGCCGCCGTAACATACCAGCACCGACTCCGCAGGCTGGGGACCCATCGGCCGCCCGTAACGGTGGGCCGCATCGATGGATATGTCGGTGAGTCGTTCGATCTGGGGAGCGAACTCCTCATTGACCGCGTAATCGAACCCGAAACGGGCGATCGCGTCGAACATCTGATGCAGGTCGCCGGCCGTGTGGACGACGCCCTGCCGGGAAAAAAGTATGATTTTCATCCGTCGTGTCTGGAAAAATAATTAACTTTACCTCCGCAAAGATAGTGAAAGGTGAGAGCAATCGTGCGAGCTTGCACGCAAAGATTGCCCAGTTGCCTTCTATCCAGCGGCAAAGATAGTGAAAGCCGGGAGAAAACGGGAACTTGTTCCCAGTTTTCCGAGGCGCATCCTGTTTTCTACAAAGATAGTGAAAGCCGGGCAATTGTGAGAATTTGTACCCGAAGATTATCACGGTGCATCCACTGCGTGCGAAGATAGCGAAAGGAGCGGGCAACCGTGCGGATTTGCGGGTAAAGTTTGACGGATTGCCTGTCGTTTTTGGGTAAATAGAGTTTTTTATGACAAAACTGAGTGTGAACATCAATAAGATCGCCGTGGTGCGCAATTCGCGCGGCGGCAATCTTCCCGACGTGGTACGTGCGGCACTGGACTGCGAGCGCTTCGGAGCGCAGGGGATTACGGTGCATCCCCGTCCCGACGCCCGCCATATCCGTTATTCGGACGTGCGCGACCTGAAGAAAGTGCTGACGACCGAGTTCAATATCGAGGGTAATCCGATCCCTTCGTTCCGCGAACTGGTACTCGAAGTGCGTCCGGCGCAAGTGACGCTCGTGCCCGATGCCGAGAACGCCATCACCTCCAATGCCGGATGGAATACGGTGAAGTACCGCGATTTTCTGCGGGAGGTGACCGCTGAATTTCAGGCCAGGGGAATCCGGGTTTCGATTTTCGTCGATCCCGTCGCCGAGATGGTTGCGGGGGCGAAGGAGTGCGGAGCCGACCGGGTGGAGCTGTACACCGAGGCCTATGCCCGGGATTTCGCCGCCGGGCGCGAACGGGCGATCGAGCCTTATGTCCGGGCAGCTGAGGAGGCTCGCCGTTGCGGTCTGGGGCTCAATGCGGGCCACGACCTCAATCTGGAGAATCTGTGCTATTTCGTCGAGCGGATTCCCTGGACGGACGAGGTTTCGATCGGGCACGCGCTGATCTGCGACGCTCTCTATTACGGGCTCGAAAATACCGTGCGGCTTTACCGCCGTGAACTGGCGTTCTGAAAATTCGCCCGGCATTCGCTCCGAAGCCGCTTTCCCGGCGGATGGCTCGCTCTTCGACGGGCCGTCGCGGGGCAGTTCCGTCCGTTCCGTATCGAAACGGATGCGGAGGGTAGGTCGTAATGTTGTTAAAATTCTGATTTTATTCCGTGAAAAAAAACGATTCCACAGCTCCTCTGTCCCTGCCGGTTTTCCGGCAGATCTCCGCGATTGCCGCCCGGCAGGACGTTCCGGCCTTCGTCGTCGGAGGGTATGTCCGCGATTTCTACCTCGGGCGGCCTTCTACCGACATCGACGTCGTGGTCGTGGGCAGCGGTATCGGGCTGGCCGAGGAGCTGGGCCGGGAACTGCGGACCAAGGTGTCCGTCTATAAGACTTTCGGCACGGCGGCGCTCCGAACCAGGGGTGTCGAAGTCGAGTTCGTGGGAGCCCGCAAGGAGTCTTACGTGCGCGATTCGCGCAAGCCGCAGGTCGAGGCGGGGACGCTCGAAGACGACCAGCGGCGCCGCGACTTTACCATCAATGCGATGGCCTGGTCGCTCGCGGAGGAGGATTTCGGCCGCCTGGTCGATCCTTTCGACGGGATGCGGGATCTGCACGAGGGAATCATCCGCACGCCGTGCGACCCGGATGTCACCTTTTCGGACGATCCGCTGCGGATGATGCGGGCCGTGCGCTTCGCTTCGCAACTGAATTTCCGGCTCTTCCCCGAAACTTTCGAGGCGATCGTCCGCAACAGGGAGCGTATCGGCATCGTTTCGCGGGAGCGCATCGCCGTAGAACTCAATAAGATCGTTCTCTCGCCCGTTCCGTCCGTAGGATTCGACCTGCTGGAGCGGACGGGGCTGCTGGAGCTGATTTTCCCCGAGATGCAGCGTCTGAAAGGCATCGAACGGCGGGGACAACACGCCCATAAGGACAATTTCTACCATACGCTCAAGGTCCTCGACAACGTGGCGGCCGTGAGCGACGATCTCTGGCTGCGTTGGGCGGCGATCCTGCACGACATCGGCAAGCCGCTGACGAAGGCTTACGATCCTCAGGTGGGTTGGACGTTCCATTCGCACGAAGTGGTCGGTTCGAAGATGGTGCCGGGGATTTTCCGGCAATTGAAGCTGCCGCTGAACGAGCATATGAAGTTCGTGCGGAAGATGGTTTTTCTGCATCTGCGTCCCATTATCCTTTCGGAAGATATGGTGACCGATTCTGCGGTGCGGCGGCTGTTGTTCGAGGCCGGGGACGATGTGGAGAAGCTGATGACCCTCTGCGAGGCGGATATTACGTCCGGCATCGACGCCAAAGTGAAACGCTACCTGCAGAATTTCGAGTTGGTGCGCCGCAAGATGAAGGACCTGGAGGAGCGGGACCGTATCCGCAATTTCCAGCCTCCGATCACGGGCGAGATCATCATGGAAACCTACGGAGTTCCGCCCTCCCGCGTGATCGGCGAGATCAAGGAGATCATCAAGGAGGCCATTCTGGAGGGGGAGATTCCCAACGATTATGAGGCGGCGTACGCCTTGATGGAACGGCTGGCGGAAGAACGGGGACTTTGGAAAAAACAGTGAGTGACCCTTCCCTTCCTCGTGCGGTTCGTTTTCCGGAGCTTGTTTCCTTTTGATTTTTATCGTAAGGCGGGTGATCCCGATCCCGTATGCCGTCGTGCGGGTGCGGAGAGGCGGGATGACCGTATATGAAATGCAGCGCAGGGATTCGCCTTGCGCTGCATGTTTTTCGGAACGACCGGTCGCCTGGGGCGGTCGGCCGATTTACTTCTTATCCGTCATTTTGGCGGCTTGTTCCGCTTCGAGGTCTTTTCGTGATTTGGACATCGTTACCAGCCATACGCCCAGGAAGATGCAGCCCGCTGCGGTGGCTTTCGTGAATCCGAAAACGTCGAGCCCGAGCACGACCGTGAAAAGCACCGAGGCGACGGGTTGTACGTAATTGTACATGCTGATAACCGTCGGACGCAGGTAGTGCTGGGCGATCGGCACCATCAGATAGGCCAGGAACGTCGAGAGTACGATGGCGAAGGCGGCTCCGCCCCAGACCCGTGCGGGAACGGCCGGGAAGTCCACTTCGAGGGCGGGCCGGTGGTAAAGTACGACCACTACGATCGCTGCGAAGAAGAACATCCACTTCATCGTGGTCACAGGCGAGTATTTGAGGATCACCTTGCGGCAGGCCGTCAGGTAGATGGCGTAGCAGACTGAACTGACGAGGGTGATGATGTCGCCCGCGATCGATCCGCCGCCGCTTTCGCCGCGGCTGCTGATGAGGATCAGCAGCACGGCTCCCGCCGCGCCGAGTAGCACGCCGCCCGTCTTGAGCGGGGTGATCGGTTCGCGCAGAAAGAACATCGCCAGGATCATCGTGAGGATGGGTACCGTGGTGGCGATGATCGAAACATTGATCGGCGAGGTGAGGGAGAGTCCCCAGAGGAAAAGAATCTGGTCGAGCTGGATGCCGAAGAGCGAGGCGACGAACAGTCCGCCCAGGTCGCGCCAGGCGACCCGTTCGCGCGGCAGGAAGGCGGATGCCAGCCAGAAGAGCAGAAAAGCCCCGACCAGACGATAGACCGTCAGGGCGAAATGGTTAAGCCCCTCCGGGTTCTCGGGCGAGAGAAGGACGGTCTTGCAGATCGGGGAGTTCAGTCCCCAGATGACATTGGCCAGCAGCAGGGCTCCGTGCCCTTTGAGAGCTCCGCGCTCCATTCGATTGATTCCTTTTTTGGTGACAGGGACAAAGATACGCAGAAAACCGGAACTTGGTGCGAAAATTGTCCTATGCTTTCCGTCTATGGGAGCGTTGCGTTATAATTTCGATCTGATTTTCGCCAATCTGTTGTTCGGCGCCAATTTTTCGTTTTATGTCTCTTTGACGCGCAACTACCTCGATTTCCAGCAGATTTTTATGCTTCAGGTACTTGCGGCGTCGATTTTTTTCATTCCTTTCGCCCTTTTCTCGAAACGGTCCTACCGCATTCCGCTGCGCGATTTCGGCAATATCCTGATCGTGACCGTGCTGATCGTCTATGGCTGGATGTTCATGCTGTTGTGGGGGGCTTCCTATACCTCGCCGATCGACGCTTCGACGATCTCGACCCTCGGTCCGGTGTTCACCATCCTGACGGGACATTTCCTGCTGCGGGAAAAGAACATTACGTGGGCACGCCGTATCGGTGTGGTGCTGGGTTTCGCAGGTGCGGCTTTCCTCCTGTTCGACAAGGGGTTTCGGCTGGCACCCGGCAGCAGCGGCCTGGGCAACGCCCTGGTGCTCGTCGCCGTGGTGGCGATTGCGGTCAATACGGTCATCATCAAGCCGCAGTTGCAGCGGTACGGGACGTTGGTGGTGATGGGATGGTACTATATCATCGGGTTGCTTATTACCGCCCCCTTCTTCTGGAAATACATTGCCGATACGGATTTTCTGCGCCTGCCGCTGAGCGGTCAGGCGGAGCTGGCTTATGTGCTGGTTCTGGGTACGGTGCTGCCGATGTACCTGCTTTACCGGGGCACGGAGAAGCTCACTTTCATCCACACGGCCCTTTACCGCTATATCCAGCCCGTAGTCGCTACGGTTCTCGCGCTCGTGCGGCACCAGGAACAAATCGACCGCACCAACATCATCGCCGGGGTGTTGATTTTCGCCAGTATTATCCTGGTGATCCGCGAAGCTAATCTGCGAGGTTTCTTCTCCAGCGTTCAGGCACCGTCACCGACTCCTGACGGTCGAAGTCGAAAGCGACCATGACCGAGGTGCTTTCGGTCTTTACCGTTTCCCTCCCGGCGGCATTGCGCCCGATGATCTGCTGGAAGAGGGTGATGCTCTTGTTACCTACTTTGGCGACCGTAGTCGTGACGTAGATGTCGTCCTCCATCCGGATCTGCTCTTTGAAGGAGTTCGCGGTCGCGGCCGTGATGATGCGGCTCGTTCCGGAGAGTACGTCGTCCTGCAGGACCTGCCGGTAGAAATCCGCTTTGCCCAGGTCGAAATACATCTGCTGCGATACATTGTTCACGTGCTGGAACATGTCGATATCCGAAACACGCTTTTGAATAAGAGTTTTGATGATTCGTGCCATAAGGTGTACCTTTTAGGGCAAGAACCTGTCGCTGCCTTTGGCGGGGGATCCGGACAGGCTCTCTGCCTGGTAGATGGTAAAAAGAGGCCGGAGTTCTGTCGGTGCTTTATTCGCGGATGATCCTGAACTCTCCGGCTTCGTTGAAAAGGAGGATCGACGAGGCCTTGCCCGTCGGTTTGCCTTCGAATTTTGGATTGACCACATAATCCACCCCGTCGATGATCTCGCGGGAGATTTCGGCCAGGTTGCGGGGCGTATCTTCGCCCGAGATGTTCGCCGAAGTCGAAACGATCGGGCGCCCCAGCTTGCGCAGCATCGCCTGGCAGAAGGCATGGTCGGGAATCCGTACGCCCAGCGTCCCCTCTTCGGGGATGAGGTTCGCGGCGACGCCCGAAGCTCCGGGCAGGATCAGCGTGAGCGGCTTGGTGGCCAGCTCCTGCACTTCGAAGGCGATGCCGGGGGCCTTGTGAACGTACCGCACGACCATATCGGGCGTGGCGCAGAGCACCAGCATCGATTTCTTGTTTTCGCTGCGCTTGAGGCGGTAGATCCGCTCGACCGCTTCGGCGTTGGTGGCGTCGCAGCCGATGCCCCAGACCGTGTCGGTCGGGTAGAGGATCACTCCTCCTTCACGAAGGATCCGGACGGCCTCCGTCACGGCCTGTTCCATGGTTTCCGTTGCCATAATGTTTTTCGAATTTGCGGATACTCCCGGAGCGGAGCGATTCCCGGGAGCCGTCTTGTGTTAATGGTTCAGGGGCAGCACTTCGATCCAGTAGTCGTCCGGATCGTTGATGAAGTAGAGTCCCATTTCGTGGTTTTCGAAGCAGACGCATCCCAGCTCCTTGCGAATACGATTACCGTAAATGATTGCGCCAATATGGTGCTGGCACTGGGCGCATCGCCGACCATGGCACATCATACACTGGAAGTAGAAGAGATTACAGCAGGAACGAATGCGCTCGTTTGTAATCTGGGTGCAACAGAATGCTTAGAAGCCATGGAGCTTGCTGGGGAAAAAGCAGATGCATTGGGACATCCAATTGTGCTGGATCCCGTGGGAGTAGCCGGATCAACTTTCAGGCGAAACAAATGTATGGCATTGATGGAGCGCGTGCACACAACTTGTATTCGGGGTAACTATTCGGAAATATTAGCATTGATGCGACAGCGTAATACGGCGGTAGGCGTTGATGCAGCAGATACAGACATGGACTTGGATGCATTGCAGCAGTTTGCAGACGAAGTGCATGGAATCGTAGTGGCTTCAGGAGAAAAAGATTATATCACAGATGGAAAACGCTTGTATGTATGTGAACGAGGCCATCGTATGATGTCACACATTACGGGCAGTGGATGTATGTCATCGGTTGCGCTGGCAACATTTTTGGCAGTGGAACCTTCGATCGAGAGTGCAAATGCTTGTTGTCATTTTCTTGGTCAAATGGGAGAACTTGCAGCAAAACAGACAGAAGAGAGAGCGGGAGGTACGATGACATTTCGTGAACTCTTTTTGGATGCTGTGTCTTTGCAGGGCATTCTATGGGAAGATAATACGCAGTTGTAGAATATGAAATTTCCTCTTGCAATTTAAAAATAAAAGGACTATAACAGTTTGTGGAACGAAGAGAAACGAAAGGCCATTTGTTTTAATGACATTCCGCAAACATCCCTCTGTTCTTAGATTTGTAGCATGGAGGAAAAGACAAATGAATACTTTAAAAGCGCAAAGAAGAGAAACAACGGAGAAAGCAAAGAGACTGAGAAGAGAAGGCTATGTGACCGGTAATCTGTTTGGAAAACAGATCGAGGGTTCTGTACTTCTGAAGATTGAGAAGAAGGAAGCTGAGAGGATCATGCGTGAGTGCATGAAAGGTAGCCAGATCATGCTGGATGTTGAGGGCAAGGAGTATGATGTCCTCATCAAGGAAATGGATTATGATTCCATGAAACGTAGCATCGTAGAGATGGATTTTCAGGCATTGGTTAAGGGTGAAAAGGTACATTCCGTAGCCGAAATTGTTCTTCATAACAAGGATAAAGTCATTGAAGGAGCCTTGGAACAACTCCTTGAGGAAGTATCTTACAAGGCAACACCAGAACATTTGGTAGACAAGATCGACGTGGATTGCGCTACCTTACATCTGGGCGATACGATCACAGTCGGCGATCTGGATATTGCCAAGAATAAGGATGTTGAGGTCATGACCCATCTGGATAGCGTAGTTGTCACGGTACTTGCACCAAACAACGCAGATATTCCAAGTGATGAGGATGCTGAGGAAACAGCCGAATAATACCTATAAAAAGAATGAAATCCGCCGGGGAATTTATCCTCGGCGGATTTTTTGTCTTTGGCTATAACGCGGCAAAATATGTGTGCAGATAATCTGCAAATTCCAGAGCCAGCGGTGATAGGTAGGGTTGGCGGTAGAGACAAATATGACGGTAGATTTTTGCATTCGGGAGAGGTGCAAGTATCAGATTATTTGCTGTATAGGCAGGACGCCAACTCTTTTGTGGTACCAGAGTGAAATAACGTCCCTGACTGACAAGTTCGCATTGGACATAGGAGTTGTTGACATCGCTGGATGATTGTAGGGGGCGCAGGATATAACGTTTCCATAGGTCATCTAACAGATCGCCCATGCGGCTTTCTGGCGATGGCAGAATGCAGGGATAATGATAGAGTATGGAGCGTGGTATGGCTGTCTCCCGGGCAAAAGGATGCGATGCGGCGTAGGCAATGCAGATCTCCTCACTCATGAGTATATCGCCCACTGGCTTTTGCAAGGACTCTGTATCAGAGGAAGGTGTTGTTAGTTGTGGATAGGCATCCAAAACGAGATCCAGATGATCCTGCATACAGTCCAGAGGATAGCCGGTGTGAACCGTGATGTTGGCATCCGGGCGTTTTTCGTAAAAACCACCCAGAATATCGGAGAGCAACTGGGAACAGACGCTGACACCAAAGGAGATATGCTTGTCATCTGTCTGGTTGTTTGACGCAAGTGCCGCGCGAGCGCCATCGTAATTGGCAAGAATCTGCTTGGCATAG
>OGZW01001290.1_pt1 | contig 20389 bp, 16 predicted proteins | sample 1577001 | NCBI WGS metagenome assembly OGZW01 (sample SAMEA3541519, study PRJEB24748) | human gut metagenome | biome: human gut; feature: human-associated habitat; material: faeces | place: China | collected 2012 | reverse complement strand
GGCGGCCGCTGCAGCGGCAGTGGAAGCGGCTCAGGCCGAGGGCAAAGCGGCGATCGAGGCCGCCGTCGGCAAGGCGCAGCGCGAGCTGCAGACGCTGCGGGCCAAATCAGATGAAAAGGCGAAGGCAGATGCGGAAAAGCTGGCTGCGGAGACCAAGAACAAGGAAGCTGCCATGCGCATCAAGGCCAAGACCAATCTGGATCGGGCTGCATCACTCATCGTGGAAAGGATTGTGAACGGCTGATGGCCATTGTACACATGAAAAAGCTGCGGCTCATGGTCGTTCGCCGGCAGAAAGATGAGCTGCTCCGGGATCTGATGCTGCTCGGCTGCGTGCAGATCTCGGAACCGGACGCCTTGCTTGCGGACGCGGAATCTGCCGCAGTCCTGCGTCAGGAGAGCGGCAATGTGACGGAGGTACGCAGTGAACTCACGCGCCTGACCGCCGCGCTCAAGCTGCTCGACAAGTATGCGCCGGTCAAGTCCAGGCTGCTCAGCTCCCGGCCGGAGGTCACGGAGGCGGATTTCCTGGATGACGGTGCGTACCGTCAGGAGCTCGATGCAGTCGCACAGCTCGAGGAGCTGGAGGCGGCCGTGCGCCGCTACAACGGCGAGGAGGCTAAGCTCCGCAGCAATATGGAGGCCTTGCGCCCGTGGCAGACACTCGATCTGCCGCTGGATCTGGGCGAAACCGTAAGGACCCGCATTTCTCTGGGTATGCTGCCCGCGGCAGTTTCTGGAGTTACAGACACCGATCCTGTGCGCATCTTCGCCGGAGGGTGCAAGAGATTATATCGTACCGTCCAGAAAATTCAAGGGAAAATTTTATGCACTGCCACAGGCACCACAGCAGTACAAGCAGCTTCTGATGGTATCCGGATTTGATAAATATTTCCAGATCGCACCTTGTTTCCGTGATGAGGATGCCAGAGCCGACCGTTCACCGGGAGAGTTCTATCAGCTGGATTTTGAGATGAGTTTTGCCACACAGGAAGATGTATTTGCAGTTGGCGAAGAAGTTCTTTCGTCTGTATTTGAAAAGTTCGCCCCGGAAGGAAGCGTTGTGACCAAGGCTCCATATCCGATTATCAGTTATAAGCAGGCAATGCTGGAGTTTGGTTCCGATAAGCCGGATCTGCGTAATCCGCTTCGTATTATCGATGTGACCGACTTTTTCCAGAAATGTACGTTCAAGCCGTTCATCGGAAAAACGGTTCGGGCAATCCGCGTACACGCCGATATGTCCAAAGGTTTCCACGAGAAACTCCTTAAATTTGCAACCGGACTTGGCATGGGTGGTTTAGGATATCTGGAAGTATTGGAAGACGGCTCTTACAAGGGACCAATCGACAAGTTTATTCCGGATGACTGTAAGGAAGAATTCCGCACACTGGCAGGACTTGAAGTTGGCGATACAATTTTCTTTATGGCAGATAAGGAAGAACGCGCTGCATATTACGCCGGAATGATCAGAAACGAACTCGGTGAGAAGCTGGATCTGATCGAGAAGAATGCATACTGTTTCTGTTATGTCAACGATTTCCCGATGTTTGAGAAAGATCCGGAGACAAAGAAGATCGGATTTACCCATAATCCATTCTCCATGCCACAGGGCGGCTTAGAAGCACTTAATACCATGGATCCGCTGGATATCCTGGCTTACCAGTACGATATCGTCTGCAACGGTGTGGAATTATCTTCCGGAGCTGTGCGTAACCACGATATGCAGATCATGGAAAAAGCATTTGAGATTGCAGGTTACGACAAAGAAGTGTTAAAGAACAAGTTCGGCGCATTATACACCGCATTCCAGTACGGAGCACCGCCACACGCAGGTATGGCTCCTGGAGTTGACCGTATGATCATGCTTCTTCGTAACGAAGAAAATATCCGTGAAGTCATCGCATTCCCGATGAACGGAAACGCACAGGATCTGATGTGCGGTGCACCAAACGAAGTCACCGAGCAGCAGCTGCGTGAAGTGCATATTAAGGTTAGAGATTAAGGAGAAGGGAACAAAATATGGCAAACGTAATCTCAGACGAGACAATGGAATATGTTGGAATCCTTGCAAAGCTGGAATTGTCTGACGCGGAAAAAGAAGCTGCGAAAAAAGACATGGAGAGCATGCTGGATTATATTGATAAATTAAACGAACTGGATACCTCCAATGTGGAACCGATGTCCCACGTATTTCCGGTACAGAATGTGTTCCGGGAAGATGTTGTGGAAAACGGCGATGGTGGAGAGGACACACTTGCGAACGCACCGGAGCGTCGCGACCGCGCATTTGTAGTTCCAAAGACGGTAGAGTAAGGAGGGGCAGCTATGAATTTATTATCGCTCACAGCGGTAGAGCTGGGAAAGAAAATAAAAGCGCATGAAGTGACCGTTGAGGAAGCAACAAGAGCTGCTCTTGACGCGATTCGTGCAAAAGAAAAGGATATCAACAGCTTTGTCACCGTAGATGAAGAGTCTGCGATGATCCGCGCAAAAGAAGTACAGAAAATGATTGATGACGGGAAAATGACCGGGCCTCTGGCAGGTGTTCCGGTTGCCATCAAAGATAATATGTGTACAAAGGGAATGTTAACGACCTGCAGTTCTAAGATTTTATATAATTTTATTCCAACTTATACAGCGGAAGCAGTGATCAATCTGGAAAAAGCGGGCGCAGTCATTCTCGGAAAGACGAACATGGATGAATTTGCCATGGGAAGTACCACAGAGACTTCTGCCTATGGGGAGACAAAGAATCCATGGAATACCGCACATGTACCGGGCGGTTCTTCCGGTGGAAGCTGTGCGGCAGTGGCAGCAGAGGAATGTTACTATGCACTCGGATCGGATACCGGAGGATCTATCCGTCAGCCAAGTTCATTTTGTGGTGTGACCGGAATCAAACCAACTTATGGTACCGTTTCCCGTTACGGACTGATCGCATACGGTTCCTCTCTGGATCAGATCGGACCGATTGCAAAGGATGTGACCGACTGTGCCACAATTCTGGAGACAATTACTTCTTATGATAAGAAGGATTCCACATCGGTAAAACGAGAAGAAACCGATTTTACATCGGCACTGGTGGATGATGTAAAGGGAATGAAGATTGGTATTCCGCGTGACTATCTGGGCGAGGGACTGGACCCGGAAGTAAAGGAAGCCATTCTTGCAGCGGCAAAGACGTTAGAAGAAAAAGGCGCAATCGTAGAGGAATTTGATTTAAGTCTCGTAGAGTATGCGATTCCGGCTTATTATGTCATTGCGGCAGCAGAGGCAAGCTCCAATCTGGCACGTTTTGATGGAGTAAAATACGGATACCGCACAAAAGAGTACGAGGGACTGCACAATATGTACAAGAAGTCCCGCTCCGAAGGATTCGGACCGGAAGTAAAGCGCCGTATTATGCTTGGATCTTTCGTGTTAAGTTCCGGATATTATGATGCTTATTATCTGAAAGCACTGCGCACCAAAGCCCTGATCAAGCAGGCATTTGACAAGGCATTTGCAACGTATGATGTGATTCTCGGACCGGCGGCACCGACCACCGCTCCGAAACTGGGAGAATCTTTGAGTGATCCGCTGAAGATGTATCTTGGAGATGTATATACCGTTTCGGTCAATCTGGCAGGTCTGCCGGGAATTTCCGTGCCGTGCGGTGTGGACAGCAAAGGACTTCCGATCGGTCTGCAGCTGATCGGGGATTGTTTCAAGGAGAAAAACATCATTCGTGCGGCCTACAGTTTTGAACAGACAAGAACGTATCAGCACAGTCCGGCAGCAGAAGCGTAGAAAGGAGAGAAGAGATGTCAAAAGAATATGAAACTGTCATTGGACTGGAAGTCCATGTAGAATTAGCAACCAGGACAAAAATCTTCTGTGCCTGCTCCACTGCATTCGGAAGTGCACCAAATACCCACACCTGTCCGGTATGTACCGGTATGCCGGGATCGCTTCCGGTCTTAAACAAAAAGGTGGTAGAGTATGCCATGGCAGTTGGTCTGGCAACAAACTGTCAGATCAATCAGTACAGCAAATTTGACCGGAAAAATTATTTCTATCCGGATAACCCGCAGAACTATCAGATTTCCCAGCTTTATCTGCCAATCTGCCATGACGGAGGGGTAGAGATCGAGACGGAATCCGGCGGGAAAAAGACCATCGGTATCCATGAAATCCATATGGAAGAGGATGCCGGAAAGTTAGTACACGATGACTGGGAGGGGGTATCTCTGGTGGATTACAACCGTTCCGGTGTACCGCTGATCGAGATCGTGTCCGAGCCGGATATGCGCTCCGCAGAGGAAGTCATTGCATATCTGGAGAAACTGCGTATGACGATCCAGTACCTGGGTGCCAGTGACTGCAAGATGCAGGAGGGTTCCATGCGTGCGGATGTCAATTTATCAGTTCGTGAAAAGGGCGCCAAAGAGTTTGGTACCCGTACCGAGATGAAAAATATCGGTTCGTTTAAGGCAATCGCACATGCCATTGAAGCCGAGACAGCCCGCCAGATTGATCTGATTGAATCCGGGGAAAAGGTTGTACAGGAGACCCGTCGCTGGAACGATGATCAGGGGTATTCCTATGCGATGCGTTCCAAAGAGGATGCACAGGATTACCGTTATTTCCCGGAGCCGGATCTGGTACCGATCGTTGTCAGTGACGAATGGCTGCAGCAGATCCGGGACAATCAGCCGGAACTTCATGATGAAAAACTGGCCCGTTATATTGCAGAGTTTGGTCTGCCGGAGTATGATGCACAGATTCTTACATCGGAGAAAAAGCTGGCAGATCTCTTTGAGGCGACTTCTGCGATTTGCAATAAACCAAAGAAGGTTTCCAACTGGCTTATGGGAGAAACGATGCGTCTGTTAAAGGACCGGGAAATGGATGCCGAAGATCTCCGTTTTTCACCGGAGCATCTGGCAAAAATTATCGAATTGACAGAGGCCGGAACGATTAATAATTCCGTTGCCAAGGAAGTATTTGAAAAAGTCTTTGATGAGGACATTGATCCGGAGCGTTATGTGGAAGAGCATGGCTTAAAGAGTGATAACGATGAGGATGCACTTCGCGCAACGATAGAGCAGATTGTCAAAGACAATCCGCAGTCGGTGGAGGATTACCACAACGGAAAAGAGAAAGCAATCGGATTTTTGGTCGGACAGACGATGAAAGCAACCAAAGGCAAGGCAAATCCGGGAATCGTAAATAAAATCTTAAAGGAACTGCTTTAAATCTTAAAGAAAAATGAAAAAACAGGGGAAAACTTGTCTTTACAGGCTGAATATCGTATAATGATTTTGCCGTCGCTTACTGCGGCGGCAATGTTATATGTAAAAAAGGAGTTTATACGATGGCGGAAGACCAGAATAATAAAGAAAATACCACGACATCCGATACAAACAATACAAGTGAATATGAAGATGTCTGTTACATCTGCCGCAGACCGGAGAGTGTTGCGGGAAAGATGATACATATCCAGAATGATATCTGCATTTGTCAGGACTGTATGCAGAAAACATTTGATACCATGAACAACGGTACCTTTAACATGGGCGATTTCATGAATATGAACATGGGAAAAATGCCGAATATCAGTATGATCAATCTGGCGGATCTGCAGAATGCGGTTCCAAACAAACAGAAGTTAAAGAAAAAGAAACCAAAGGATGAGCAGCCGAAACCGGAACTGGATATTCATTCCATTCCGGCACCGCACAAAATCAAGGCGCGTCTGGATGAGTATGTTGTCGGACAGGAACATGCCAAAAAAGTGATGTCCGTTGCCGTTTACAATCACTATAAACGTGTGATGGAAGACACCAATGACGGCGTGGAAATCGAAAAGTCCAATATGCTCATGATCGGACCGACCGGATCGGGAAAGACGTATCTGGTAAAGACACTGGCACGGCTTTTGGATGTGCCGCTGGCAATCACAGATGCGACCTCTCTGACCGAAGCCGGATATATCGGTGATGATATCGAAAGCGTAGTCAGCAAACTTCTGGCTGCAGCTGACAATGATGTGGAGCGTGCAGAGCACGGTATTATTTTCATTGATGAGATCGACAAGATTGCAAAGAAGCGCAATGCCAATCAGCGGGATGTAAGCGGAGAGTCGGTGCAGCAGGGAATGTTAAAGCTTCTCGAAGGCGCAGAGATTGAAGTTCCGGTTGGAGCAAGCAGCAAAAATGCGATGGTTCCGATGACCACGGTAGATACGAAGAATATTCTGTTTATCTGTGGCGGTGCCTTTCCGGAACTGGAAGAGGTTATCAAGGAGCGATTAAACAAGGAGGCGTCCATCGGCTTTAAGGCAGATCTGAAAGATAAATACGACAAGGAAGAAAATCTTCTCTGTAAAGTGACAGTGGAGGATGTCCGTAAATTCGGAATGATTCCGGAGTTTCTGGGACGTCTGCCGATTCTGTTTTCACTGGAAGCACTGACGGAAGATATGCTTGTGCGTATTCTGACAGAGCCGAAGAATGCGATTGTACGTCAGTACAAAAAGCTTCTGGCGATGGATGAAGTGGATCTGGAGTTTACGGAGGACGCTTTGCATGCAATTGCAAAGCAGGCGAAAGAAAAGAAAGTCGGTGCCCGTGCACTGCGAGCCATTATTGAAGAGTTCATGCTGGATATCATGTATGAGATTCCAAAGGATGACAATATCGGAAAAGTGACGATCACAGAGGATTATGTGGAGAAAAAGGGCGGACCGCTCATTGAAATGCGTGGAGTTGCGGCACTTCCGGAACAGGAAGCAAACGCATAAAATGTAGAAAAACCGAAATAAAAGATCTGATGCCGGAGGGCATCAGGTCTTTTTCTTTTCCCTATTGTATGATATGATAGAAACAGTATTGTTTTGTTCGTAATTTATAAGGAGGATGTATGAAAATCATTCATTGTGCGGATCTGCATCTGGATTCCCAGATGACAGCAAACCTGACAAAAGAGCAGGCAAGAGAGCGCAAAAGAGAAATCATCCGTACGTTTACACGGATGGTCGAATATGCAGAAAAGACAGGGGTGCGTCTGATCATGATATCGGGAGATCTGTTTGATACACGAAATGTATCAGCATTGGCGCGCAACACCGTAAGGGACATGATCTGTACACATCCACAGATTGATTTCTTATATCTGAGAGGAAACCATGACAGTGACAATTTCCTTTCCAAGCTGGAGGAAGTGCCGGACAATCTGCTTTTGTTTTCCGATACATGGACTGCCTACCGGTATGGAAATATAGTGATCAGCGGAATCGAGCTCTCGGAGAACAACCGGGCGACCGTTTACAATTCCCTTGTGCTGGGGCATGAAGATTTCAATATTGTCATGATGCACGGACAGGCGGGAGATTATGCATGTCGCACACAGGCAGAGAATATCAGCCTGAACCAGCTGAAAAATAAAAATATTGATTATCTGGCGCTGGGACATGTACATACCTTCATGCAGGACAAGCTGGATAACCGTGGTACCTGGTGTTACTGTGGATGTCTGGAAGGACGCGGATTTGACGAGTGTGGACCGAAAGGATTTGTTTTACTGGATGTGGACGAGCAGACCTGCCGTGCCCAGATGCAGTTTGTTCAGATGGCAGCCCGCACGCTGTACACGCTTGAAGTGGATGTGAGCAATGTCATGACGACAAGAGAAGCGGCAGAGCGGATGGAAGAAGCTGTAAAACAGGCGCAGTATCCGTCGGGAAGCCTTGTCAAATTTGTGCTGACCGGTGAGGTGGAAGTGGATGCGGAGATCAATTGCGAGTATCTGCAGAATCTGTTCTCGGATTATTTTTATTTTGAAAAGGTGAAAGACCGGACAACCCTTCGGGTCGACTACAGTGATTATGAAAAAGATGCCTCGTTAAAGGGGGAGTTTATCCGTATGGTACTTGGATCTGAACTGTCACAGGAGCAGAAGGCAGAAGTGATCCGCTGTGGAATTTTGGCATTGTCCGGGGAGGAGATATAGGATGAAATTACGTTCCTGTCATATCGACAATTTTGGAAAACTATCGGATCTGCATCTGGAATTTCAGGACGGGGTTAATCTGTTTCACGAACCGAATGCATGGGGAAAAAGTACACTGGCCGCTTTTTTGCGGGTGATGTTTTACGGGTTTGACTCTAAGAGAGAATCCGGACTGTTTGATAAAGAACGTGTGGTATTCCGCCCGTGGCAGGGGGGAACGTATGGGGGCGAACTGGATTTTTCCTATCAGGGAAAAGAGTACCGGATCAGCCGTACATTTGGAAAAACAGAAAAAACAGATGTTTTTCATTTATACGATCTTTCCACCAATCTGGAATGTCATGATTTTTCTTCCGAGATCGGAAGTGAAATTTTCGGACTGGACAGTGCGTCGTTTAAAAGGAGCGCATTTATTGCACAAAATGACTGCGAATGCTGCTCGACAGATGCGATCAATGCCAAGCTGGGAAATCTTGTAGAGAATACAAACGATATCAATAATTTTGAAACTGCCCAGAAAAAGATCCATGACCGGATGAATAAACTTTCGCCGGACCGTGCAACAGGTTCCATGAAAAAGCGGACGAACATGATCACGCTGTTAACGGAAGAACTGCGTGGCTATGATGCGGCAGAGGCGTCTTACAAAAAGATTACCGAAAAACTTACCGAAAAACAGGAGCAGAGAAAAGAACTGGCCGGGATTCGGGATCAGTATGCAAAAGCATTGCAGGTGGCGAGTGAAGAGAGCCGCAGGGAAGGAATCAAGCAGGCCTATGCGGCCACCAAACAGGAGGAACAGGAAAAGAAAGAGGCACTGGATGCTTTTGCGGATGTATTTCCGGGACAGGTGCCGCAGGATGAGGAGTTTGCAAAGCAGAACCAGGATGTACAGATGCTTGGGGTGTTAAAAACCACTTTGTTTAATCTGGGGCTGACCGAAGAAGAAGAAAACCGCCTGCAGGAACTTGGTGATAAGTTTGAAAACCAGATTCCTTCTGAAGAAAAAATAACGGAAATGGAAAAAGAACAGGAGCGTTTTGCAAAACTGAAAGAAGAAAAAACGCAGCTGGAAACGAAAATGTCCTATTTTGAAGCGATGGCAATGAAGCGGGAAGAACCGGATTATACGGTAAAAAATCGTCTTCCGATGATGATCTGCGGCATTATCCTGCTGGTAATCGGTGCTGTTGGTGGTGTGTTGTCGTTTCTGTTGCCACAGGTACATAAGTTTTTCCTTCCGCTTCTGGCGGTATCGGTGGTTGCGGCAGTGGCAGGTATTGTGCTTCTTGTGGTGCGCAAGGTGCAGGTATCAAAGGAAGAAGAAAAGGTGCGTGCACTCCGGGTACAGCATCTGGAAGAGGAGCGTAAGCTCCGCGGACCGGTGGAAGAAATTCAAAAAACCATGGAAGAGGCTTCGAAAGAAGCTTCGCGCATCGAACAGGAGACCAAGCATTTTCTGGAGCAGTATCAGATGGTTCCGGGAGAAAAGGATGCCAGAACCTGCCTGTATGAACTCCGCAGCCAGCTGCAGGAATATGAGCGTCTGCGCAGCCGTGCCGGAAAAAGCGATGCGGCAAGACAGGAATTTGAGCGGAAACAGAACTCTTTGCTTGCATTTGGAAAAGAAGCGGGAATGGATTTCGGAGAAGATCTTGCAGCAGGAATCAGCCAGTTACAGATGAAGGCAACCGAGTACCGGATCGCACAGAAAGCATACGCAGAGGCAAGAAAAAAGAGAGAACTGTTTGAGCAGGAACACAATATGAAAGAACTGGCAGCGGTGGAAAAATGTCCATATTCCCTTGACGAACTCAATTCCATGATCCGTGATGTGGATGAGCGGAGCGAGGATATCCGGGAAGCCATCGAGCAGTACCATCATCAGCTCGAAGATCTGCAGGATCAGCTGGATATCCGGGATGAAAAAGAACAGCAGCTTTCCATCTGCAGACAGGAACAGGAAGAAGAACAGCATTTATATGAAACCCTGCGTCTGACGGGAGAGTTCCTGCAGAATGCAAAGGAGCAGTTTTCCGCGAGATATTTGGGTCCGATCGAGAACGGGTTTGGAAAGTATTACACGCTTCTAACAGGGGATAAAGAAAAAGACTGGATGGTGGATGCCAACATCGAGGTGCAGATGAAAGAGCAGGGCGAGATGCGGGAAACCAAGTGGCTGTCTGCCGGATATCAGGATCTGCTGGGAATCTGTATGCGTCTGGCGCTGGTGGATGCGATGTATCCGAAGGAAAAACCGTTTCTGGTGCTGGACGATCCGTTTGTCAATCTGGATGAAGAAAAGATGGCACATGGTAATGAACTGTTTGGAAAAATTTCCGGGGAGTATCAGATTTTGTATTTTACCTGTCATGCAAGCCGGAATATAGAAAACACAAAATAAAGGGAGAGGAAACATGGAGAAAAAGATTTTATTTCCGCAGATCGGCGGAATTATGCACGGAGGGGATTACAATCCGGAACAGTGGCTGGACCGGCCGGACATTCTGGAAGAAGATATCCGCATGATGAAGAAAGCCGGGATGAATTGTGCAACACTTGGGGTATTTTCCTGGTCAACCTATGAGCCGCGGGAAGGGGAATTTCATTTCGCATGGCTGCATGACATCATGGATAAGTTATATGCCAATGGCATTTATACGATACTGGCGACACCGTCCGGAGCGCGCCCGGCATGGCTGGATGAGGCATATCCGGAGTGCAGACGCGTGGATTCTTACGGGGTGCGTGAACATCACGGGGTGCGGCACAACCACTGTATGAGTGCACCGGTTTATCGTAAAAAGGTTTCTGTGATCGTCAATAAGCTGGTAGATGAATTCGGAAATCATCCGGGACTTCTGATGTGGCATATTTCCAATGAATTTGGCGGGGAATGTTACTGTCCGCACTGTGTAAAGCGGTTCCAGGATTATCTGGCGGAAAAGTTTGACCATGATATTGAAAAACTGAACAAGGCATGGTGGACAACGTTCTGGAGTCATACTTACAATGATTTTTCCCAGATTGAGCCACCGTACCGCAACGGAGAATTCAGCATTATGGGATTGAATCTGGAGTGGAAACGGTTTACCACCTGGAATATGACGGATTACATGAAGGCAGAGATTGCCATTTTAAAAGAACGTACCCCGCAGATTCCGGTGACAACGAATTTTATGAAAGAATATGACGGACTGGACTATCATAAAATGCAGCAGCCGCTGGACGTGGTGTCATGGGATTCTTATCCGCGGTTTCACAATGATGAGGAGTCGTTTTCGGATACGATGACAGAAAATGCGTTTGATCATGCCATGATCCGTTGTCTGAAAAAAGAGCAGCCTTTTATGCTCATGGAGAGCGCGCCGGGGCTGGTCAACTGGCATCCGTTTAATAAAATGAAACGTCCGGGCGTACACCGGCTGGCTTCGCTGCAGGCAGTGGCTCTCGGTTCCGATACGGTGCAGTATTTCCAGTGGCGGAAAGGAAGGGGATCGTTTGAGCAGTACCATGGGGCGGTTGTGGATCATCTCGGAACGGATGATACCAGAGTTTTTCGTGAAGTGGCAGATCTTGGGGAAGAATTAAAGAAACTCAAAGATCTGGCAGGGACAGTCGTAAAAGCACCGGTAGCCGTGTTATACGACTGGGACAGCCTCTGGGCAACGGATGGAATGAAGGGGCTGGCAGAGTCCACCCGTAACTATATTAAGACCTGCAGGAAAGCATACCGCAATCTGTCGTCACTCGGAGTGGATGTGGATGTGATTTCCAGTGAAGAGGATTATAGCGGTTATTCCGTGATTGTGGCACCAATGCTGTATCTGCTGCATCCGCATGTCGGGGAGCGCATGAAACAGTTTGTGGAGCAGGGAGGTCATCTGATCGCAACCTATGTGACCGGATATGTGGATGAAAATCAGCTCAATTATCTGGGCGGATTTCCGGGAGACGGATTAAAGGATCTCTTTGGCGTGATCAGTGAGGAAATTGATACACTGTATCCGTCCGACCGCAACCGCGTACATTTTGCCGAAATGCCGGAAGGGGAAGTACGGGATTATGCGGAAGTTCTGCGTGTGGCAGATGGCACAAACGTGCTTGGTACTTATGAACAGGATTATTACAAAGGAATGGCAGCAGTGACGGAGCGCACATGTCAAAACGGCAGTGCCATGTATATCGCGGCCCGGCTGGATGATGCTTCCATGCAGCACCTGTATGCGCGTACACTGAAAAAAGCGGGAGTTTCGATGTATAAACTTCCATATGGCGTGGAACGTCACACACGCGAAGCGGATGGTATGCGGTATGTATTTTATCTGAATGATACGACCGGACCGCAGATTGTTTCCGGGGTAGAGGGAATTGATCTTCTGACGGGAGAGGTGATCAAGGGAATTCTTACACTGGAACCGTATGGCGTGGCATGTGTAAAAGAATAAGTTCTATTCTGAAAGTTTTGTGCATATAGTTACGGAAAAGAAGTGTGGGAGCTTCTTATGGATAGAAATTGTGATGCATTTATCCGCTCCAACAATACCTACGATATCCTGATTGCCAGAGAGTCTTTGGAGATTTCTGACGACCGGGCAGAATGTATACAAAATATCGGTGAAAAATTTGTGGCAGAATATTTTGACCGGGACGAGGTGCCGCAGCTGAGCATTAGGACATACGGATATTCGATTATCCCAAAATGTTTCGGACTGCTGGATACGCTTGCACTGGAGACAACCGGTATCCTGCAGCTGCAGAATCAGCCAGCCCTGTCCCTTCGGGGACAGGGTATTTTTATTGGATTTGTTGATACGGGAATTTCCTATGAACTGCCCTGTTTCCGAAATGCCGATGGAAGTACAAGAATCCGCTCAATCTGGGATCAGAGTATTCCGGCGGGGGAGAAAAATACCCCTCAGGGATTTTTGTACGGAACGGAATATACACAAAAAGAGATCAATGAGGCACTGGAACAGGAACATCCGCGGGAACTGGTTCCAGTGACGGATGAAGATGGGCACGGAACCATGCTGGCAAGTATTGCCTGCGGAAGTGAAGATCTGCAGGCTGGTTTTACTGGGGCGGCTCCTTATGCGGAACTTCTGGTTGTAAAGTTAAAACCGGCAAAACCATATCTGAAAGACTTTTTTTATATTCCGCAGGAGATGCCTGCCTATCAGGAAAATGACGTTATGGCGGCAATTGAATATCTCGAAGAGACTGCCAGAAAACTGGGGCGGCCCCTTATTCTGTGCCTTGGTCTCGGGACAAACAACGGAAGCCATTCCGGTGGCAGCAATCTTTCGGAACTTCTTGATGATATTGCGGGCAGATGGCGCCGGTGTGCGGTTGTGGCAACCGGAAATGAGGCGAATGCCAGACATCATTTTTACGGGAAAAGTGATGGAAATTCAATGGTTGCGGTAGAGGTGAATGTGGAACAGCGGATGCGGGGATTTTATCTCGAGTTGTGGGCCAGTGCACCGGAATTGTTTGTGGTGGCGGTGCGTTCGCCGGGAGGCACTCTTATGCCGGCGCAGAATGTGCCCGGAAATTCGCATCAGGAACAGGAATTTATATTTGAAGGGACAAGAGTGGAAATTGATTATGCACAGGTGGGACGCACGCGGGGGGATCAGCTGGTGTTTATCCGGTTTGAAAACCCGGCGGCAGGGATCTGGACGCTGTATGTTAATCCGAGTACCACGATCACAGGACAATTTCATATCTGGCTGCCAATGAGTGGAATGTTAGAAAAAGACGTGGTGTTTTTGCGTCCGGATCCGGATGTGACACTTACCGTGCCGTCTTCGGCAAAAATTCCGATTGGGGTGGGTGGAATGGATCAAAAGAGTGGTATTTTATATCTGGATTCCGGGAGGGGGAATACCATTGCGTCGGTTGTAAAACCGGATTTTGTGGCTCCGGCTGTGGGCGTGCAGGCGATAGGAAGGCTTGGAAATTATGTGACACTGACGGGAACGAGTGCAGCTTCTGCAATTGCGGCAGGAGCATGTGCACAGATCATGGAGTGGGGAAACAGCCGTGGGAGAAGACTGCTTTTAAATTCGGTGCAGATCGGAAATATTCTGATCCGCGGGTGCGAAAGGAACCCGGATGTATCCTATCCGAATACCGCCTGGGGCTATGGAAAAATGAATGTTTACGATGCACTGATGAAATTTTATGGGGTATAAAATTTATATACAAAGCGTAAAAAGATATAAAAAATTTATGAAGTGCTTTTTTTTGAGAACCAAGTACGATATAATTAAGACTATACAGATTGGAGAGTGAAGTATGGAGAAAAAAGATTTATTAGCAAATTACGCAGCATCAAAACAGAATATGTGTATTACGAATGATACGATCTCGGACCGATTGTTTCAGGAGTATGGGGTAAACAGAGGACTTCGCGATGTCAACGGAAAGGGTGTATTGACAGGTCTGACCCGTATTTCAAAGATTGTGTCCTTCAAAGATGAAAATGGAAAACAGGTGCCATGTGACGGTGAGTTATGGTATCGCGGATATAATGTAAAAACACTGATCAAATCCATTGGACCGAACGAATTTGGCTTCGAGAAAGCAGCATATCTGCTGCTGTTTGGAGAACTTCCGGATCAGGCGCAGCTGGATGAATTCTGTGAGATGCTCGGCAACAGCCGGACACTTCCGACCAATTTTACCAGAGACGTTATTATGAAGGCGCCTTCTAAGGATATCATGAATTCCATGACACGAAGTATTCTGACACTTGCGGCCTATGATCCGTATACGACAGATTCTTCCATTGAGAACAATATCCGTCAGTGTATGCAGCTGATTGCCAATTTCCCGATGATCGCGGCATATGGATATCACGCATATAATCATTATGAAAATGATTCGAGTATGTATATTCACCGACCGGACCCGAAGCTTTCCACGGCAGAGAATTTCCTTCGTATGCTGCGGCCGAATAAGCAGTATACACAGCTGGAGGCACAGGTGCTTGATGTGGCACTGATGCTTCATATGGAGCATGGCGGCGGTAATAACAGTACGTTTACCACCCGTGTGGTTACTTCTGCCGGTACGGATACATATTCTGCCATCGCTGCGGCAATGTCTTCCCTGAAAGGACCAAAGCATGGCGGTGCCAACATCAAAGTTATGCAGATGATGAATGATATCCGGGAAAATGTGCATGACTGGAGCGATCGTGACGAGGTGAAGTCCTATCTTGGAAAGATGCTGGATGGACAGGTCTTTGATAAGAAGGGGCTGATCTATGGTATGGGACATGCCGTGTATTCCCTGTCTGATCCGAGAGAGCGTGTGTTCCGCAGCTATGTGGAGCATCTCGCGGAGGCAAAAGGACGCCAGAAAGACATGAACCTTTACAATATGATAGAAGAAGTGGCTCCGGAACTGATCGCAGAAAAGCGTCATATTTTCAAGGGTGTCAGCCCGAATGTGGATTTTTACAGTGGTTTCGTATATGAAATGCTTGGCATTCCGTCGGAATTGTATACACCATTGTTTGCCATTGCAAGAATTGCAGGATGGAGTGCACACCGGCTGGAGGAGCTGGTGGGATGCAACAAAATTATTCGTCCGGCATATAAGAGTGTTATGGAAGAACTGGAATAAGATTATTACAGCGGACAGAATTGCATTTTATTTTGCTCTGTGCTAGTATGGAAACAGAAACTTTCGTGTGTTATAACTATAATGGGGGAGAGGACTGATTATGAAAATAAAAGAAAAATATTATCGCTTTGCGGAAAAAGGGCAGCAGATACAGAGAGTAAACCGTTTTCTTGTAACAGAATATCTGATTTTTTATGCGTTTATTCTGTTTATGCTCTGGGCATCAAGAGCAAAAGGAGTACGTTCTTTGGGCTTTGCGGCATTTGTCAGTGTGATTGCAGTAGTCTCCGGAGGTGCATTGCTCATCGGATGGAAGCGGCGTCCGGAATCGGAGCGGCTGAGATATCTGGCACTGATCGGGTTGTATCTCGTATCATTTTTCATGACTTTTGCTTATACGGAGAGCTTTATCCGTTTTCTGGGACTGGCTCCTTTTATCGGCTGTATTTTGTTTTTTGATCCGAAATATTCCAGAATCGGTGGCATCGGTTATCTTGTATTGAATGCGCTGACTGTCTTTGGTCAGATCCGTCAGCAGCCGGAAGGCGTAGCCGGGACAACCAATCTTGTACTGGATCTGCTGGCACTGGGGGTACTGGTATTTGCTGTGATCTTTACAACAAATGTGGCACAGAAATTCAACCATGATACCCGGCACAGTGAACAGCAGGAGCAGCGGAAGCAGCAGGTAATTTTAGACGATGTGATCGGTGTGGCGGAAGAAGTGCGTAAGGGTACGGAATCCGTGATGAAGATTGTCAATGATCTGAATGGATCGACAGAGGTGGTCAATGGTGCGATGAAAGATATTTCTTCCAGCACGCAAAGCACGGCGGAAAATATCCAGACACAGACAACCATGACACAGGATATCCAGCATTCAATTGAGCAGACACTGGAAAGTTCCGAGAATATGGTAAAAGTGGCAAAGCAGTCCGGGGAACTGAATCAGGAGAGTATGGAGATCATGGAACATCTGAAGAAACAGTCCGCAGTAATCGCAGAGACAAACTCCGGAGTGGCAGATTCCATGAAAGCGTTACAGGAGCGTACCGAGGCAGTAAAGAGTATTGCAGATACCATCTTTTCCATTTCCAGTCAGACTAATCTGCTGGCGCTCAATGCTTCTATTGAGAGTGCCCGTGCAGGGGAAGCCGGAAAAGGGTTTGCTGTAGTGGCTGATGAAATCCGTCAGCTGGCAGAGAAAACCAGAAGTGAGACAGAAAGCATTGCACAGATTCTGGATGAATTGTTTAAAAATGCAGAGGATGCAGCAACGGCGGTGAGCCGTTCGATTGAGGCTACCAATGCGCAGGATTCCATGATTGCGAAAGCATCTGAGAGTTTTTCGGGAATGAATGAGAATGTCAATACACTGGTTCAGGAGATCGAAGGCATTGACGGCATGTTAAACCGTCTGTCGGATGCAAACAATCAGATTGTAGACAATATCAGTAATCTTTCTGCAACAACGGAAGAAGTGACGGCCTCTTCCGTACAGGTAGCGGATCTGTCAGTTGAGAATTTAAACAATGCCGAGCAGGCAAAACAGAAACTTGACAATGTGCTTGCGGTATCTCATGAACTGGATAAGTACATAAAGTAAACAGATGGAATGAGATAAAGGTGCCTCAGCAGGAGAAATTCTGCTGAGGATTTTTACTACTATAACTTAGAAGGAGATAAAAATTATGAATATAACAATGAAACAGGTCGAGGGCGGTGTATGTGCGGCTGCAGGATTTTCCGCAAACGGATTAAACTGTGGGTTAAATCCGGATCGGAACAAAAATGATCTGGCACTGATCTGGTCAGAGAAAGAGTGTACGGCAGCGGCTGTCTATACAACGAATAAAGTAAAGGGTGCACCAATCCTTGTGACAAAGAAACATCTGGCAGCAACCGGAAATAAGGCGAGGGCTGTTATTGTCAACAGTAAGAATGCCAATACCTGTAATGCAGACGGAGAAGAAAAGGCACAGATGATGTGTGATCTGGCTGCAGCAGAGCTGGGAATAAAGGCAGACGAGGTGATCGTGGCATCAACCGGTGTCATTGGACAGAAGCTTCCGATAGAACCGATCCGTGATCATGTGCAGGAGCTGGCACGCGGACTTTCTCCACAGAATCATGGAAAAGCAGCAAATGCCATCATGACAACCGATACCTATGCCAAGGAGACCGCGGTTTCTTTTACGCTTGACGGGAAGACCTGTACGGTTGGCGGTATGGCAAAGGGAAGTGGCATGATCCATCCGAATATGGCTACCACGTTAAATTTTGTTACAACCGATGTTGCGATTTCCTCAGAAATGATCCAGAAAGCACTTTCTGAGATTGTAAAGGTGACGTACAATTGTCTGAGCATTGATGGAGATACTTCTACCAATGATATGGTCAGTATTCTGGCAAACGGCATGGCAGAAAATACGCTAGTCACAGCAGAGGGAGAGGATTATGATACGTTCCGTCAGGCGCTGTATCAGGTACTCATGACGCTGACCAAGATGCTTGCCAAGGACGGTGAGGGAGCATCGAAGATGCTGGAGTGTACCTGTAGCGGTGCGCCGGATCAGGATACCGCAATCATTATTGCAAAGAGTGTGATCCGTTCCCCACTGTTTAAGTGTGCAATGTTTGGGGAAGATGCCAACTGGGGACGTATTTTATGTGCAATCGGTTATGCGGATGCGGAGTTTGATATCAACAAAGTGGATGTGGATCTGGCATCGTCCAAGGGAACCATTGCCGTATGCAGAAATGCTGCCGGTGTAGATTTCTCTGAGGAGAAAGCAAAAGAAATCTTAGAGGAAGATGAAATTTATATCAATATTGATCTGCATCAGGGAGAGGCATCTGCCAAAGCCTGGGGATGTGATCTGACGTATGATTATGTAAAAATTAATGGAGATTATAGGAGCTAGATAGAACATGGAAAAGAAAATCGGTTTTATCGGCTGTGGAAATATGGGAACAGCCATGATACAGGGAATTTTGGAATCCGGAAAATGCCCTCCGCAGGAGATGATGATTTCCTGTCGTACGAAGAAAACGCTGGAAGAAAAGAAAGCACAGTTCGGAGTGCAGATCAGTACGGACAACCGGGATGTGGCAGCATTTGCAGACATTTTGTTTGTGGCAGTAAAGCCACAGTTTTATGCCGAAGTGTTAGAGGAAATCAAGGATCTTCTTACAGAAGAGCAGATTCTGGTATCCATCGCGCCGGGAAAGACACTGGTATGGTTTGATGAAGTGCTCGGACGAAATTTAAAAGTGATTCGTACGATGCCGAATACCCCATCTATGGTCAAAGAAGGCATGATGGGTATGTGTGCGGGAGCACGTGTGACGGATGCGGATATGGCTCTGGTGCGGGATCTCTGCAGTGGATTTTCACAGACGGAAGTCATTTCGGAGCATCTGATGGATGTGGTTACTGCCGTCAGCGGAAGCTCTCCGGCCTATGTATTTATGTTTATTGAAGCCATGGCAGATGCAGCAGTGGCTGGTGGAATGCCGAGACAGCAGGCGTACAAATTTGCCGCACAGGCGGTACTTGGAAGTGCAAAGATGGTTCTTGAGACGGGAAAACATCCGGGAGAACTTAAAGATATGGTATGCTCTCCGGCAGGAACCACCATTCAGGCAGTGCGTGTGCTGGAGGAAAAAGGCATGCGCAGCAGCGTGATCGAGGCAATGATGAAGTGCCTGGATATCTCCCGCAATATGTAAAACCGTTTACTTGCTTTTTCTGTTGAAAATGTGTAGAATAGAACCATCAACAGATTTAGGAGAGAAGGAAATATGAGTCAGGCAAAGGTAGATAAATATAAGAAAGAAAAAGCCAATCGTAAAAAAGAGATGGCAAAGCAGAAAACGGAAAAAATCATTGGTATCATCTGTGGATGTGCAATTTTAGTTGCCATCGTTGGATGGGCCGGTTATACCGGATACAATTATTATGAGGATAATAAGCCGGCACAGACGTATTATACCAATACTTCTGCATTGTCCAGCTACGTGAGTGGATTAAACACAGAGGCACAATAAGATCTGCTTATCAGATATTTGCATGTGGGGCATCACCGATCGGGTGATGCCTTTTCCAATGCCTCGGATACTGCACCGATGAGCAGACGACAGGTATACTGGTTGTTTTTGGAATATGTAAGATCCGTAAGGGACTGGCTGGAAATAATCTGTTTTGCCAGTTCATCGAGCGTAGGACGGACCAATGGGTACATGGTTTCTACAGTTTCATCCAGATGAACCATGGTGATTTCGTTGATATGGTCTTCGTCTACAGATACCTGTACATCGAACGGATTTCCATCAATCATGACAGAAGAGGTATAGACACCCGGAACGTACATGGTTTCTACCGCTTCGTTGTCTGCGGACTGTTTGTGGGAACTGCCAAGCAGGATTCCAAGGAAGATCACAAGCAGGATACCAAGTCCTGTGATGACACCTGCAAACACAAGTTTTTTCATATGAAGAACGACAATTCTGGTTTTTGCACTCATTTGTTACCTCCATTTCCAGCTTTGGTATATTCTATGCAGGGAATATCTATTCATGCGTTTAATTTTAAACTTCCCATTGGTATAAATTTTTCAAAATGTATAAAAAATTCAAAAAGTGGTTGACAGAAGAGCATGTATCTGTTATTATCTTATCTGTGCTCACGAGAGAGCTTACATATGCGATAGTGGCGTAGTTGGTAACGCGCGACCTTGCCAAGGTCGAGACCGCG